>Ga0081539_10000098_pt1 | contig 202400 bp, 182 predicted proteins | sample TabmetS4T2R2_FD_71023 | JGI IMG/M metagenome (GOLD analysis project Ga0081539, IMG submission 71023) | Tabebuia heterophylla rhizosphere microbial communities from the University of Puerto Rico - S4T2R2 | ecosystem: Host-associated > Plants > Roots > Rhizosphere ... | reverse complement strand
CCGTAATCTTTCCGCATTGGTCACGTGTCACACCCTATACGTCGTCTTAACGACTTGGCAGAGTGCTGTGTTTTTGTTAAACAGTCGGTTGACCCATTTCACTGCGACCCGCTGCATTTTGAGCAGGGCTCAAAAGCAGAAGTCCCAATCTCCAAACTCCAAATGCCTGTCGGCGAAGCCACATTATGTTTGGGATTTGGGATTTGGAACTTCCGCTGCATTTTGCCTGCGCAAAATGCAGCGGGCACCCCTTCTTCCGAAGTTACGGGGCTAGATTGCCGAGTTCCTTAACGAGGTTTCACTCACGCGCCTTGGCAAAATTTTGCCCACCCACCTGTGTCGGATTCCGGTACGGGCAACCGTGGAAACACTTAGTCGCTTTTCTCGGTTGCTGCTTTAATGGATCCGGTTCAGCCGAGGCCTCCCCGTCCTTGCCCTTGCGGGCAGACCGCCACTTTCAACCGGCGGACCATCTCTACAGAAACGTCCCAACTAAACTTAACCACAGCCGGTGCAGGAATATTGAACCTGCTTTCCATCGTCTACGCCCTTCGGCCTCGACTTAGGTCCCGACTAACCCTGGGAGGACGAACCTTCCCCAGGAAACCTTGGGTTAACGGCGGACAGGAATTTAACCTGTCTTATCGCTACTCATGTCTGCATCCTCACTTCTTAACGCTCCACGTTTGGTTACCCTTACGCTTCGATGCATTAAGAACGCTCCCCTACCAAGGCAACGGGACGAATCCCATTGTCTTCCAAAGCTTCGGTATACCGCTTATCGCCAATCATTATCGGCGCGAGATCGCTCGATGAGTCAGCTATTACGCACTGTTTAAATGATGGCTGCCTCTAAGCCAACATCCTCACTGTCTAAGCAACCTCACATCCTTTCCACTGAACGGTATTTGGGCACCTTAGCTGTTGGTCTGGCATGTTTGCCTCTCGCGCGTGAAGCTTATCCCTCACGCACTGACTCCCGTGTTACACCCTGCGGTATTCGGAGTTTGATTGAGTTCGGTACCCTGGTATGGGCCCTAGTTCATCCAGTGCTCTACCTCCGCAGGTCAGCACACGAGGCTAGCCCTCAAGCTATTTCGGGGAGAACCAGCTATCACGGGGTTTGATTAGTCTTTCGCTCCTACCCACAAGTCATCCGAGACGTTTTCAACCGTCACCGGTTCGGACCTTCACGCGGTATTACCCGCGCTTCATCCTGCTCATGGGTAGATCACCTCCGCTTCGGGTCTACTACCAGCGACTAGGATCGCCCATTTCGGACTCGCTTTCGCTTCGCCTCCATTCCAGAAGAACTTAGGCTCGCCACTGATAGTAACTCGCAGACTCATTAAGCAAAAGGCACGCCATCACCCTTGCGGGCTTTGACACCTTGTAAGCACATCATTTCAGGTACTGTTTCACTCCGCTCGCAGCGGTTCTTTTCACCTTTCCCTCGCGGTACTGGTTCACTATCGGTCGCCAATGAGTATTTAGGCTTACGCCGTGGTCGGCGCAGATTCATACGAAGTTTCACGTGCATCGTATTACTCAGGAAATCCCTAGGCGTGCTCGGGTTTTCGGTTACGGGCCTTTCACCCTCTTTGGCGCAGCTTTCCAGAAGCTTCACCTAACCTTTGCACTGCCACGTCGGGCTCCTACAACCCCCGACTCATTCTTGCGCTCTGGCTGCGTTCGATCGCCACTCCTCGGAAAGGAGCGCTTTGCCGCGCCTCCGGCGCGGCTGATCGAAGCACAAATTTCAAAGCACATGAATGAGTCGGGTTTAGCCTCTTCCGCTTTCGCTCGCCACTACTGACGGAATCGCTTTCGCTTTCTATTCCTCCGGTTACTGAGATGTTTCACTTCGCCGGGTGTCGCGACATTCCTGCTATGGATTCACAGGAACGCGAACGAATGTTACTTCGTTCAGGTTACCCCATTCGGAAATCTACGGGTCAAAGCGTGTTTGCCGCTTACCGTAGCTTATCGCAGCTTGCCACGTCCTTCATCGCCTATTGGCACCAAGGCATCCATGATGCGCTCTTTGTAGCTTGATCAATCTTTTTGATCGACATGCAGTCGACCAAGATTCTTTGATAACTGAAACTCTCTCGCTGCCTTCCGGCAACGCTTGAATTCAGACTCAGCTCTTAAAGTTGTACTTTCTTACTACCCTGTATGTAGATGTCAAAGAACCGGGCATTCACGTACATTTCAGGAACACAAAAAAACTCAATCTCGTGCCCGGACGATCTGTTTTCCGCGGTGGCGGAATTCAAAACCCGGGACAAAATTGAGTTCACAATTTGCAGTCCCAAATGTACGTAGAACGCGCTCCTGTATAAGAGGAGCCCCCGGGTCGCGGGGTCAGCAAATTAGCGCATTTGACGGAGGCGTCAACCCCGCAGAATCAGATTTTTTGCAAAATTTGCTCGGTTGTATCCCGTGTGGAACGAGCGGGTTACGGCGATTAACGGCTACCCGTCGGACGAAAAGCGAAATTTTCTGCGAATGTCAAAAGAGAAAAAGCTTCAACCATCGCAACACCAGCGGCGCCAGCCTGGCCGCGAGCACAAGATGAAGCCCCGGCCGAGGTCCCAAGATAAGAGCCACCGCGGCAGCGGCAAGCTACACGGTAAAGTCGCGATCATTACTGGCGGGGACAGCGGAATCGGCCGGGCCGTGGCCGTGGCATTTGCGAAAGAGGGGGCGGATGTCGCCGTAGTGTATTTGGAGGAGCACAAGGATGCCGAAGAGACGGAACGCCTGGTCCGGGAACATGGCCGCAATTGTCTCCTTATCGACGGCGATGTGGGGGACGAGAGATTTTGCCGCAAAATCACTGAGGAGGCGATAAAACGCTTCGGCAAGATCGACATCGTCGTTAACAACGCTGCCGAACAACACCTGCAGGACTCGATCGAGAAGATCAGCGAGAAACAACTCGAGAGGACATTTCGGACAAATATTTTTTCGTTCTTTTTCCTGACGAAGGCCACGATGAAATATCTGAAAAAAGGTGCGACGATTATCAATAGTACGTCGGTGACTGCTTACAAGGGCAGTCCGAAGCTGCTTGATTATTCGTCAACGAAAGGAGCAATCGTTGCGTTCACGCGCTCCTTGTCTCAGGCGCTTAGCGAAAAGGGTATTCGGGTCAACGGCGTGGCTCTAGGGCCGATTTGGACACCCCTGATCCCCTCGTCCTTTCCAGAAGAAGAGGTGGAGACCTTCGGTTCCGACGTGCCTCTGGGCCGTGCTGGGCAACCCGAAGAAATCGCGCCGAGCTATGTTTTTCTCGCGTCGGACGATTCGTCGTACATGACCGGCCAGATCCTGCATCCGAACGGCGGTACAATCGTAAACGGCTGATCGTCCACTCGCTCCGACAGGGCGGCGCGCCGTCCGGGCTCCCAAGATCAGATTCGCCTTGTCACAAAAAGGTTGCAAAATGACGATGGCGCGAAGTGGGTCTGCCACGTCCCAACGGGCTGCGGTTCGCAGCGGTGCCATGAAAACCGTGGAGCAAAAGCGCAATTGGCAAACAGGTTTCCTCACGAAAAAGAGGTGGTGGTTATTTTGCGGCATGATTGTGCTGCTCAAGTTGACGCTCTTCGCTGTCGATCCAACGGCGAAGTTTGTGGCTGGCGAATCTCTGCGCTATCTCTTCGGTGCAATTAACGGGGCGGTGCCGGAAGATTTGCCGTACTTTTATGGCCATGTCGTACGGTGGTTCTGTAATTCGGCGCAGAGTTTAACGGCTCTGATTTTTCTGCAGGTACTCCTCAGTGCGGCTATGGCACTGATGGTGGCGTGGATTTGCCGAGCGTTCTTTCTGCTGTCTGAATGGCTGTCTTATTTATTCGGTTTTGTTTGTAGTGTCGATCCGCTCCAACTCGCATCGGAGCGCTGCGTCACCGCTGATACATTCAGTCTCTTTTTCTATGCATTAGTTTTGCACCAATCGTTTGTTTATCTGCGAAACCGGCGAATCGCGACACTACTGATCATCCAAGTCATGTCAGTCATCGCGATGGGATTTCGGATGACCTTGCTTTTGCCGCTGCTGATTATGGCGGCAGCGCTGCCTTCGATTGCCTTCGGCTTCCGAACGATGCTTCGAGCCGCGCTTGCAAATAGTCACGCAAGCGGGTCGCGATTCTACCGGCACGCACCCTTTTGGCGCCATTTTGCGATCAGTCTCATCGCGGTGGTGCTGTTGCACTGGAGTTACAGAGAGGCCAACGGCTTTTTGTCGCACGACCGCCCGGCTTACAGTTACGAGACCGGCTCCCGCCTTTTGTCAGCTTGGGCGCCCGCGCTCCGCCCGGAGGATTCGCCCGATCCGCGACTGGCAGACATCATCGGCCGTGGAGAGGAACTCCATCTGGAAAATCACGCGTTGCGTCGCGCCCAACGGTTTGCGCCCGACCATCTGGTCGAGCGTTGGCGTCAGGTGGAAAGCGATAAACGCAGGTCTGAGGAGATTGCTAGGCGCACAGCTCTAAACGCTTTGCGACGTGACCCTGGAGGCGTGCTGAAAGCCGTCGCCATGACCTACTATGCTTTTTGGAAGGGCCCAGCGATGGAGCGGCTGGCGATCTCCGATTTAGGAGTGGCCAAGCCCAATGAAGGCCAACAGAAGGTGCTTCTTGCTCGGTATAACTGGCGCGCTCCGGCCGACACCGGGGGAACCGGTTTTGGCTTTTTGGGTCGGTACTACGTCGCGGCGTCTCCTTACTATTTCACGATTCTTCTCTCCCCGCTGCTCGGCTTCGTCCTGCTCTTCACTGCGCGACAGAAGGCACACGCCGTCCTTCTGCTCGTACACACATGGCTTCTTTTCGGGGCGACATTCCTCTTTGCGCTCTCACCAGCTCCGAGGTTGCTCCAGCCGTTGTCGATCTTGACGCTGCTAACTATTGCACTGGCAGTGAAGTCGCTTTATGCGGCACCCGTCACAAAGTCAGGAGAGGCGCCGGCCACGTCGGCCCGGCTCGATATTAACCGGCAACGGCGACTTTGTGTCGGGATTAGCGTGATCGCTATCGCCGCGATATTGCGCATTGGTCTGGCGGGAAATCAGCCGCTTTGGACCGATGAGGTTTTCACATTGGCTATGGCCACCGGCCATAGTCTGGAACACGCCCCAACGGTAGCCAACCCTGCTCTCGGCGATTTTGTGCAACTCGATCGCCCGCAATCAGCCGAAGAATTACGGCATTACATGCGGCATGATAATCCGCCTGCCGGTCTGGCGCGAGTGGTTCGGACTTTATTAATCTCCGATACGCATCCGCCGCTCTACTACTTTTTGGTTTACGGATGGACATTGATGTTCGGGACCAGCGACTTCGCGCTACGCGCTTTCTCGATAATCTGTTCGCTGGCTTGCTTCCCCATTCTTGGTGGCATCGCTTGGCGAGTTTGCGGCCGAAAAGGCGTTGTTCCCAGTTGTTTGCTCTTCGCGTTCAGCCCGTTGGCGATCTCTTATTCAACCGAAGGACGGATGTATTCGCTTTTATGGTTCTGGCTGCTTGCCGTGATATGGGTCTCGCTGGTTTTGACGAAACGTAGTCGAGACATACTTCTCGCCGCCGGTTGGATTGGAGCATCGGCGGCTGGGTTTCTGACGCATTACTTTTTTGTGTTTCCGTGGGCGGCACTGGTCGGATTCCTGCTCGCGCGCCCGGGGAAATTAGCTCGAAGCCGGCTCGTGACCTGCATTGTGCTCACCGCTTTGGTTATTTTGCCGTGGTACGTAAAAGTGCCGGAGACTCTGCATGCGTGGCGGGTCATGAAGGATTGGATAAAAGTGCAACCACTCGGCTTTGACCGGTTGACTGCCGCCCTGCAATTGGTGCTGCAAAATTTCTCGGGAGCCGGCCACCATTCCAGCTCCAATTTCGTCGCTCTGGTCATATTCGCGATCATCGGAACCGCGGCATGGTTGCGGCTCCGGCTGCAGATGTTTTGGGGACGGCGCCTTTTGCTCTGGCTACTGTTTGCTGCTGCGTGTACCGGCCCTTTGCTGTTCGATTTAGTCATGCATACCTACACGGTTAGCATCCCTCGTTATGCGATGGCCGCGCTGCCGGTCGCGTGCTTGCTTGCGGCCGAGGCCCTGACCTGGGTGAGCTATCCGACGCGGCTGTTGCTCATTGTCCTGATATTGCTCGCATGGGCTCCGAATTCGCTGATCGATTATCGCACGGGCGCCCGCCTCAGCCCGCGTCACCGCGCCGAAATGGTGAGCGCAAAAGAAACCCCGACGGACTTACTCATAATTAATGCCGCTGGGGGTGGAGTGCTCAGCATTGTGCGCTACCTCAACGGGCCGGCACCGATCGTAACCTGGCTGCCGCCTTGGGTCCCTCAACCCACGCGTCGGATACCGGAATCGATTCGCGAGTTCGCTGCCGGCCGAACGCGCATCTTATGGCTGGCCGCTGCCGGCTCTCCGGACGTCACTCCAGAGAGAGATTGGTTGCGCGCAAATACGCTCGTCTTTGAGGAGACAAAGATTTTTAGCGATTTCCGCCCTAAAGGTTCGCCAACTTTTTGACCGCGCAGTCTTCCGGCACGCTTCGAAGGTGCAGTTAGGCTTTGATCAACGCTTTGATTTTTCCAGCTTCGTCAGAGTGCGCCGACAATCCCGATAGGCCTGATCCAGACCGGCGACATATTGGACGCGTTGCTTAAACTCAGCTTCCATCGCCGCGGCCACCTCCGGTGCTGGCTCAGTTGTTTGGCCGGTTTTCATGAGCTTGGCGCAAAGGTCGATTGCTTGATCGACAATTGCCGGGTCGGTGGCCGGGTCTTCGGCCACAAAATCTGGCGGCACGTTGGAAGTGTTGATTCGCCGGGCCAATGGCTCAAGGCAACGCGCCTCGTAGGGTTCGCCAACAAAATCAAGCAGCGAGCGCATGGCCCGTTCGGGATTGTCGATCAACGTCGCGTAGGAAAAACGATGGATCACTTGCGGCCCGTAGGCCTGCTCGGCCTGAACACACGCGGCCACGGTGCGCAGCCAGTACTTGTAAGCCTCCTGTTCGTTCCCCACCAGCTGCGTGCCGGCCACGCGATGAAAGTTCAACATCGAACGGACCACTTCGCGCACGTCGCGCAGGATGTGAATGAACACGGCGCCCGGAAAAAGTTTGCGCAGGCCACAGACGTGAATCGAGTACTCGGGCGTCCCGTCGACCCAGCGCATCTTCGGTTCGGAGGATGAAGGCATTTTGCGCTTGCGATTCAAATCGGCGCGGTGCTCGAGGATGAGCTGATTAATGCTGTGCCCAAATTGCGCAAGGAACTCGTCCCGGTGGATCGACATCGCGCTCAAGATCGCGCGATCACCGCGCGCGCTTCCCACTTGGTGGCCTACCGCCGCGTGCACGGCAAATTCGCCCATCCAGTTCGATTCCGGCACCGGGAACATGTTCGAATGCTGCCCGAGGCACCAGGTAAGAATGCTTGTGCCCGACCGGGGCGAGCCGATGACGAAAACCGGTCTGTTGGTTGAGTTTTGCATCGCAGCTATTCGTTTGTCTCGCCGGGCAATTTCGACTCGGCTTGCAGGCGATTGATCGTCGCGTTCAGACCACTGGTATGATAGCAATGAATCCGTTCAGGCAAATGACCAGCCTTACCGCCACGCAGGCTTCTGAAATGACGTTTGCTCCGCCGGAGGCCGCTTCGGTCGAGCTTTCCATTGTCATGCCCTGCCTTGATGAGGCTGAAACGCTGGCCAGCTGTGTTCGTAAAGCGCAATGCTTTGTCGAGGAGAACAGCATCTCGGGCGAGATAATCGTGGCGGACAACGGCAGCACGGATGCTTCGCCGCAAATCACGCGTGAGCTGGGAGCTCGGCTCGTCACCATCCAACCGAAAGGGTACGGCAACGCGCTGATGGGGGGGATTCAGGCGGCCCGCGGCCGTTACGTGGTGATGGGCGACTCCGATGACAGCTACGATTTTAGCAACCTGCTTCCGTTTCTCGAGAAACTCAGGAACGGGCACGATCTTGTCATGGGCAACCGTTTTCGCGGCGGTATCAGGCCCGGCGCGATGCCGGCTCTTCACCGCTATTTCGGCAATCCGTTGCTGACCGCGATTGGTCAGTTGTTCTTCCAGGGCCGGGTCGGCGATTTTTACTGTGGTTTGCGCGGGTTCAAGCGTCAGGCCATTCTGGATTTGGATCTGCGCACGACGGGAATGGAGTTTGCCCTCGAGATGGTGGTCAAGGCGACGCTGTGCAAGCTGCGCATCGCCGAGGTGCCCATCGTTCTCCATCCCGCGGGCAGAACGCGCGCCCCGCATTTGCGCAGCTGGCGCGACGGCTGGCGTTCGCTGCGTTTTCTTCTCCTTTACAGTCCGCGCTGGTTATTTCTTTATCCCGGTCTGTTTCTCATGCTCATTGGCACGACCATTAGCACGTGGCTTTTGATTGGGCCGCAGGCGATCGAAGGCATCATCTTTGATGTGCATACGCTGGTTTACAGCGCCCTTGCGGTCGTCGTCGGATATCAATCGGTCATCTTCGCTTTCTTCACGAAGCTCTTTGCCATCACCGAAGGGCTCTTGCCGCCGGACCGGCGGCTGACGAAGCTTTTCAAATATGTGACGCTCGAATCGGGGCTGATTGCCGGCGCCGCGATGGTCATCGCCGGCATTGCGGCATCGGTTTACGCCGTGGGCATCTGGAAAGCCCGCTCCTTCGGCTCGCTCGATCCGTTTCAGACGCTGCGGATCGTGTTGCCCGCGTCGACGCTCATCATGCTCGGATCGCAAACCATTCTCTCGAGTTTTTTTCTGAGCGTGCTCGGGCTTCGTCGACGCTGATCGAAGCCAACTGTTCCGGCGATGCCGAACGATCAAAGCGGAAAGGCACCGGCGCTTGATTCTGTCGCCACTTGGTTCCGAAGCGCTGATCGGACCTGGTGGATGTTCTGTCTCGCCGTCGTGGTCTTGAAATTTCTCCTGCTCGCGCTTGATCCATCGCCAAAGTTCTATTTGGGAGATTCCATTAGCTATATCTGGACGGCGCTGACCGGCTGGATTCCCGAGGACCGCTCCTACTTTTACGGCTTCATTGTCCGCTGGTTCGCTCTGTGGACCGGCAGTCTCACTTCACTTCTCATACTGCAAACATTTCTGGGCGCCATCATCGCGATAACGACGGGTTGGGTCTGCCGGGCGTATTTCGGCTTGTCCGCGAAGATGGCTTATCTCTTCGGCATACTCTGCGCGATCGATCCGTTGCAGGTGACTTGGGAACGCTACTTGATGACCGAGATTTGCAGCCTGTTCGTTTACACACTCGTCTTACAGCAGTCGTTCGCCTATCTGCGCAGCCGTAAAATTGCGACTTTACTGTTCATCCAGGTCCTCTCCGTGCTGACGTTCGGATTTCGCACCGTGTTTCTCATTCCGGTGCTGGTGATGGCTGTTGCCTTGCCCGTTATCGCGTTTTGCCAGGCGCGATTGGATTTTTTACGGCATCGCGTTTTCTGGCAACACCTCGCGGCCAGCGTCATTGCCATGTTCGTGCTCGATCAGGCATATCAGCGCGCCTACGGTTTTCTAACCCATCGCGAACCGGCGCACTTGCATGCGGCCGGTTATTTTTTACTCGCCATCTGCGCGCCGGCTCTTCAACCGCAGGACGCGACTGACCCGCGCCTGGCAAAAATTATCGAGCAGGGCGACGAATTCGGGCTGCACAATTTCGATCTGCGCAATGAGCAGCGATTCATCGCCGGGTATTTGGTTGATCGCTGGCGACGCGCTGAGCCGAATCGGGTGAAGTCGAGCAAGGTCGCTACCGCTACGGCGCTCAACACTTTCCGGCGCGACCCGGTGGCGGTCGCCGGCTTCGCCGCGAAAACATTTTTCATCCTGTTGCACCCCGCTCAGATGAAACGCTTCGCCCAATGGGACCTCGGCAACGGCATCCTCAAGGACAAGGAACTGAAATTTCTGGCCGAGCGCTTTCATTGGACGGGGCGCGCCGATGTCGCATCGGAGCCGCAGACGTTCGTGAAATGGTATTACGTCGCCGGCACCCCCTGGTATCTCGTCGTCATGCTTTCACCGCTGCTCGCGCTCGCCCTGCTTATTTTGGCGGCGGACAAGCGGCAGGCGTGGCTGCTCTTCCTTCACACGACAATCTTGATGGCTGCGACCTTCCTGTTCGCGACCGGCCCTATTACACGATATTTGCAGCCCTTATCGCTTCTTACGCTCCTGATGTTCGCAGCCGCGGTGCGCTCCATCCCGCCGTGGACGCAAATGCCCGGCAAACGCATCAGCCAGTGGCTCGCGCCGGTGCGTCGCTGGTCGAAGCGGCCGCGCCCCGATCGGTCTGCAAAGCTGCAATCGCCGCTCTGGCCTCGTTCAATTTGCTCTCCAGTGTGGTGACATATTCAACTTGTCGATCAAACTCCGCTTCCAATCGGGTCGCGACTTCGGCTGAAGCCTCGGCTGGCTGCGGCGTTTCCTGCAGCAACGCGCTTAACTTTTTCGCCCTCTCAACCGTCTCACGATCGGTCGCCACATCTGCTTCGCTGAAGTCGGCCGGGACATTCGAGCTGTTGATCCGCTCGCCCAAAGGTTCCAAACATTCCGGCGCATAAGCTTCGCCCGCGAAATTGATCACGGCGCGCATCGTCCGCTCCGGCTCCGCCACCAAATCGCAATAGCGCACCCGATGGACAACCTGCGGTCCATACGCGCGTTCGGCGTCGGCACACGCGCTTGCCCGTCGCAGCCAGTACTCGTAGGCGCTTTGTTCGCTCTCAACCAAACGCCGGCCGCCCGGCGGGAAAAAATTTAGGAGCGAGCGCACCACATCGGTCACATCCCGCACGATGTGAACGAAGCGCGCTTCGGGGAAAAGTTTGCGCAGCCCGCAGATGTAGAGCGAATACTCCGGCGTGCCATCCACCCAGCGTCGCTTCGGTTCATCACCGGCGCGTGTAATTGGAAAAGGCGGCGGGTGCCATCCGGCCCGCTGCCGCAAACTTGGGTCGGCGAATTGCGTGCAATGACTCAGAATGAGCGCGTTGATGGCGTTCCCGAATGACTCGAGCAGTTCGTCGCGGCTGACGAAATTAGCGCTGAGCTGGCCGCGCTCGCCGCGCAATGTCCCGCGGCGGTGGCCTACGGCTGCGTCGATGGCGAAGGGCCCCAGCCAGTTCGATTCCTCTTGGGGAATGATGTTGGGGTGTTGTCCAAGGCACCAGGTAAGGATTGTCGATCCTGAGCGACCAGTGCTGACGATAAAAATGGGACGGGCTTTTTCCTGGGCCGACGCTGGCATCGCGAGTCTGCCGATCAATCTGCTCACGAGCGCCGCCGGCGCATCCAGAAACTTCCGCCACCCCACCACGGCGAATTTGGAAACGTTTTTTTCAACTCTTCCATGTAGCGATGTGCGACGTAGCTGTTGCCCAGCAGCACTTCGAATTGCGAGTTAAAGGCCAGAAAGGCCTGGAGAAGATATTGCTCGGTCCAAAAGCGCAACTCGTCGATCACCCAGTCGCGCCGGTAATCGAAGGGCAAAAAAATGTCGTGCACGTGCACGATGACACCCGGTTTGAGGCGGGGAATGACTTCGAGAAACAGATAATTGACGTCACCGCCGATTTTTACGGTGTGCGAGCTGTCGATGAAAAGAATGTCACCGGAATCGAGCTGAGCAAAGAGCGCAAGATCGACATCCTGCACCGGTTTCTCGATTAACTTTTTCAGTCCCATAAATCCTGCCCGCAGGAAATCCCGCGGAAACGGTTCGATGCAAATCAGCTCGGACTGATTGCCCCGGGCGACCGCTTCCCGGGTCAGAAGCGTGGAATAGCCGCCCCCGACCTCGATGATCAAGCGCGGCTGAAAATGCCGGATCATGCAGTAGGCAACGAGCGCGTCCGTGCCGTCAAAGAATCCGTTGTTAAAATGAAAGCGCGCCGGGTCCTTTGTGGCGCGCGCCGGAAATTGTTCGAATTCTTCGCGGAAACGCGGGAACACGTTGCGCAACAAATCCAGCTGGACAGCATCGTTCGTCTCGATGCCAACGAGTTCGCCCGGCTCCTGCCAGAGGCGCTCCGGCAGCGCTCTGGTATCGGGAATCGGCTGGTAAAAGTGAACTGGCGTGGCGTGAAAACCGCGTTCTTGCCACAGCGAAAAGAACTCGCGATAGCGCGGACCGTGAATACACGGCGGGACCATCTCCCCGACCAGCCGGGCCAACTCGCCGATGTCGATCTTTCCGCGCGCGACTTCGGCCGAAAGATCGCCGAGCAGATTTTTCGCAGGATCGCCGCCCTCCTCACCGGAAAATGCACGGCCGCGGCGTCTGAAACGTCCAAGTCTCACAATTTGCCGTCTAAAATTTTGCGGCCAGGCGAGCAGCCGGTTGCGGCCACGGGGCCGGGCGCGAACTGCGTCCACGCGCATGCTCGTCGCTGAGCAACGTTCGCAGTTTTTCGCGAGCCATCTCCACTGAATAGTTCGCGCGCATTTTTTCAATCCCGCCCGCCGACAGCCGGTTCCAGAGTTGCTCCGACTCGTAGAGGGTAATCATCGCGTCGGCGAACCCGGCGGGATCATCCGCCACCAGGACATGTTCGCCCGGGGTCAAATCCATGCCTTCGATCGCCAGCGATGTCGCCACGACCGGGACGCCGTAGGCCATGCTTTGGTTGATCTTGCCTTTCACACCCGCCCCATAGCGCAAGGGCGCAATCGACAGGCGCACGTTTTCAAAGAATGGCTGCACGTCCGGTTGGACACCGGTGATCACAACACTTTCGCTCGCCAGCGCGACAATCTCGGGCGGCACTTTTTCGCCGATGATGTAGAACTTCGCATCGGCCAGCCGCGCTTGCACGATCGGATAGACCTCGCGAAGGAAAAAACTTACCGCGTCGACATTGGGCGTATGTTGGAAACTGCCGATGAAGAGAAAGTCGCGCCGGAGGGCAAAGGGAGTATTCGACCCCGCGATCTCGACGATGTTGGAGACGAGCTCGATCGATTTGTCCGGGTGACTTTCCCGCAACAGCTGTTGTTCGACCGCGCTCACCACCCAGGTCTCATCGGCTTGCTCGATCACCGCGCGTTCGAGCCGCTGTTTCTCCTGCGCCTGTGCCAGCGCTTTGGCGTCGCTGCTCAATCGCGCTTGTCGATCTTCCCTCAGGAAATGGAGATCGACCGTATCGAAGATGACGCGGCTCTGCGGAGCGTAAAGCCGAACGTTCTCGATGTGCTTTCGCGCGAAATCGCACCGGCTTAATATGACGACGTCGAAGCGCCCGCCGTGTGCGATCAGGTGGTCGCGCACACTTTTGATATACGGGTGATACCAGACTTCGATCCCGCGCTTTTGCAGCTCCGCGGTGTAGGGAGCGATGTTCGCCAGGTTATCAGGCACGAAGGTCACGCGATGTCCAAGCTCGTGGAGGATTCGCAGGATGTGAAACATGCGGAGCGACCCGGAATCGCGGTCCGGCATGGGCACAAAATGATCGATCACGAGAATATCTTTCCGGCCAGGCAACGGCTGGTCGATCACGGCCACATCGCCGACCTGGGGCCGGCGTCGCAGCTCGGCTGCCCAGCGCTCGGCAAAGATGGCGCGATTGATCTCCTGGTGCTTCTTGGTCCCCGCTGAGGTGTCGGTTCCGCCGGTTGCTCCCTCGTAATGGATGACTTCGCTCAGCGGCTGGTAAAGCACGCGATAGCCCTGGCTGCGGACGCGAAAGGAAAGGTCCGTGTCCTCGTAATAAGCAGGCGCGTAGCGGGTATCAAACCCGCCGACAGTGTCAAAGATCGACTTCGGGATCATCAGCGCCGCGGCCGAGCAATAGTCTGCTTCGCGCAGATAATTGTACTGAGGCTTGTCCGGGTCATCGAACTTGCCGTAGTTCCAACCCGAGCCGTCCCGCCAAATGATGCCGCCGGCCTCCTGGAGGCGTCCGTCCGGATAAAGCAGTTTCGAGCCGACCATGCCCGCCTGCGATTCATTGCTGAAAGTCTCCAGTAGCGCCGAGAGCCAGCGCGGCCTCACAATTGTGTCGTTATTTAAAAAGACGAGGTATTTGCCGCGCGCAGCGTCCGCGCCGCGGTTGCACGAGAGCACAAAACCCGAGTTGGTCTCGTTGCGCAGATAAACAATGCCGGGCACACGCGGAAGGAGCGTGCTGGTATCGTCCACCGAACAATCATCCACGATGATCACTTCAAAGGGCACGCTCTCCTCCACGCTAATCAGCGAAGCGAGGCAGGCATGGGTGAATTGAAACTGGTTGAACACCGGGATGATGATTGAAACATCGACATGTTCATGTGCTGGAAAACGGAGTGCTTCCAGTGCAAGCGCGGGTACGGGCGGACCGATTGGAACGGAACCCTGCGCCGAGGTGCGAGCTGCACTCGGCGCTGAAGCGTTCTCCGCTGGAAATTGCAGCGCGTTGATTTGATCCTCGATCCGGTCAATCTCAGAATGCGCCGCCCGCCACTGGAAATAGGCGGCGACGATCTTCTCGAGATGACCGTAGCCCGGCAGCGCTCTTCCCGCCGAAAGCTTGGCCCGAATTGCAGCGATCGGGTTGGCTAACTGCCAGCGGCGCGAGGTGCGGAGACGTTCCGCCGCCCGGGCCACGTCATCCAGAAGATGGAGAAGTCTTTTTGTGCTACTGAGCTGCTTTCGCAGCCGTTCGGTTAATTCGCTGAGGCGCTGCTCTCGTTCCGCCAACGCCACGCTCTTGCTCGTAACAAGGCGGTTGCTTTCGCGCAATCGCTCGCGCAGCTGTTGTTGTTCGGCTCTTTGTCGTTGCTGTTCGGCCTCGTGGCGCTGCCGCTCGGCCTCGTGCCGCTGCTGCGCAATGCCGAGTCGCTCGCGGAAAGTATTTTCCTGCTTGGACAGTTGCTCCTCGAGTTCGGCAACCTCGGTCGCGCGTTGGTTGAGCTCGGTGAAGAGTTCATGCATCTGCCGCCCCTCTGTCTGGTCCGATTGCCCATCCTCGGCGCGAGAAGCGAAGCCGAAACTGAGCAACCGCTCGACGCGTCCGAGTTGTTCGACTTTTTCCTTGAACAGCGCGGCCACCTCAGGCCAACGCGATTCCGGGTCGGCCGCGAGAGCATGCTTTTCGATAAAGGGATCGTTACCGCGGCAATACTGCTGCACGACCGGATCATCATGCAGGCTGCTGAAGAGGTAGAGCGCTTGACCCTGCCGTTCGCAGCGCTTGCAAAAGTCTCGGAAGCTAATGCCGCGCGCCATGTAACTCACCGCCGCACGATGGAAAACGACCCCAAAGCCAAATCGCGAGAGCCGGTATCCCAATTCCATGTCTTCGATGATGCTGCGAAATAGTCGATTGAACACGCCGTGTTTGGCCAGGAAGGACCGTTTGCAGGAGGAACGCCCGCCCCAGAAGTAGGTAAAATCGAGAAGCTGGCCGTCGCTAAGGTCACCATAGGCGAAAAGAAAACGCCCGGTGTCGGTGAGATACTTCATCAGCGGAGTGACGGCGACACCTGGCGCCCACGTGGTGTAGCCTAACACCGCGATGTTCTCTTCCGGATGCTGGCGATGCGCCTTCAAATGTTCTTCGAGCAAGCGGCCATCCGCCAGATCGTCATCGTCGAGAAAGAGCAGGATGCGACCGCGCGCAGCGAGAATGCCCGTGTTCTTGGCCGCCGAAATGCCCGAGTTTTCTGAATGGCGCAGGGCCACTAACTGAAGCTGGCCGGCCAGGCTGCTGCACACTTCCGGGGTCGAATCGGTCGAGCCGTCATTCACGACGATGACTTCGTAATCCTCTTTCGGCAGAGTCTGCTCGATCAGGCTTTGCAAGGTGGCGCGGAGCGAGTCCGCGCGATTGAGCGTGGGGATTACGACGCTGATACTCGGACTCTTCAATGGTGGGTCCTCGCCATCACGGTGAAACGGTTCTCGTCGTTCTAAGCCGCGACTACTGCTTTTGCAAAACGACCACGTCCTGGTAATCGTAGCCCGCCGGGATGATCTCTTTGATGGAGAGGAACCGGCCCCAGGCATCGCGGACATACTCGTCGCAGTGAAATACCTGGGTGTTGTAAGTTTCTCCCGTCGTCCACCGAAACACCGTTTTCGGCAGGGGCATCGCGCCTCTGAACAATTCGGGCGAAACGGCATAGTCGGGAATGTTCGCCCGGTGTCTCATCAGTCCCTTCCAAAGTGGCCATTCAGGGTCCATGTGTTGCCAGGTTCTTTCGCCATGGATGGTTAAATAGGCCAGCCCGCCCGGAACAAGGACCCGCCGAAGTTCGGCCAGCCAGGCCAGCTCGAAATCGTCGATGTGTGTGAAGACGGAAAAGGCGTAAACGAGTTTTTGTGAATTGCTCTCCAAGGGCAGGTGCGGAAGGACCGTATTCTGGAAGACACGGATGGTTTTCGGCAGGAACTTGCGGATCCATTCCACGTGCCGAAGCTGGATATCGCAGCCCCAGTGGATGAGCGCGCTTTCCTGGCAGCAGAAGTGGCGTAGCACCCGGCCGGAGGCGCAGCCCAGCTCGAAAACGTTGTCTCCATCAGCCAAAGCCAAATCGTAGCGGGCAAGCATGCGCTTAAGGCTGAGATAATTCCGCAGGCCGCTCAGCCACCATCCGAAATGATCGTCTTTGTAATACCCCTCCCGATCGGCGACGGCCGGAATCGGAAACTCGTCTCTCGCCACGAATCGTGCGAGGTGCTCGCGGATTTCCGGTTCGTTGATTTCGCGGCCGGAAGATTGCCCCAGATGGTATTTAACCGGCGGGAGATTTTGATAAGGCTTGTTCGAGCCCTTAATGCAAAGCTGGGAAAGCCATCCCGGCGCAGCCGAGGAAATAATCGGCGTCGAGTCGTCGGTGTTTTCCACGTACGATCGGGTTGTTTACGTGCGGCGTAGCAACGGAGTGAATGCAGGATCCACCTGTGGCGGGGCACCTTACCGCCGGCCGCATGGGATTTCAATTGCCGTGAGTGCCAGAGAGGCGCATCGATTGATCGAGGGCAATTTTGCACTGATGGTCGAATCATCCCAACGCTCAAGAGCGTCCGCACGAGCACTGACCTGGTATGACGATTGCATCTATCACCATGGCCGCCCACTTTCCGCACGGTCTCGATCTGCACGTCAGAAATTTGAAGTGGTTCCTCAGTGCGACCGATTACCACATCTACATTGTCACGCTGCCGGAGCTGCTGGAGAAAATTACGACGAGGGACGAACGAGTAACTTTCATCACACGCCCAACCGCTGATGAGCGGTTTACTGAAAACTCCCAGACCGGGTTTGTTAATTTTTGGAAATGGTTTCCCGCCATCATTCAGCATTATGGAATCGATCCCGACTGGTTTTTGTTCATGGAGCAGGACCTTTGGTTTTTCGAGCGATTCGACTGCGTTCCTGAACCCAAGACGATCAAAACCTTCTTTTCCGAGAAGGGAACTTACCACAGCGTGATGCTGGATGACCGGGTGCTCCAGCCGCATTTGTGGGAGGGCACACATCTGATAAATGCCGGGATCGTCAAGCGGGCGATTGATTTCAAAATCGATTTTGGTTACCGCGTAAAGTCGTTGCTCGATCGTCAACGTGCGCATTACGAAAAACTCTTTGGCGGCAAGCTCAGCGTCGCGATGTGGACCGGCCCGGAGACATTAAGCGAATTTGCCCTGTATTGTGCCTTGGAAGAACGCGTCGGCTGGAGCGAGGTGGAAAGGGCGGTGCATCTTCAGGGCCCGGAGCTCCTTCATCGCTATTACCCGCAGTTGTACGACGGGTACGACGCCGCTCTGCTCGAGCGCGCGCAACGCGAGCTGCCCTACATCGATACTCATACCGCCATCGCCCTCTATTACATTGCCGGTAATTGGCCCGATTGGGGCGGGGTCAATTGGGCAAAGGCCGGCCCCGGAACGAAACGCGATTTGCTCAAGATCTCGCGGACGGCGGGCCAATGGATGACACCGGCACAACAGACCCGACTCTCGGAAGTGCTTCGGGCGATCGAGCGGTCGCCACGAAATCAAGAACGCGTTAACGGCGGAGGCGGCTGAAGATCGTAAATCGACCCGACCTCCTCTTCGATCATGAGCACGGGGTAATGTCTCTCGATGTGAGTCTTTAGCTCAGAATAGCGTCCGAACAAAGCCGACTCGTTCACCGGTGAGAAGAGAAAGTGCGCGCCTTTTGAGCGCAGTTGCTCCAGCTCCTCGATCGCGGCCGCACTCGTGCGCGGGTAATGTAGTTGTCGATCTTGCAGCGTGACCTCGACCACGCCCGACGAGCCATCCCCTGTGCTCCAGCTGATGCGGGTTTTGCCCGGGCCTTGTGCGCTTTTGGGAACCGGGTTCGGCGTCGCGATGATGTAAGGCTGGTTGCCAGTCGCCGCCTTTGTGCCGCTAGTTGCAACGCGGCCGTTGCCTTGAGACACGGCCACGGAAGCGAGCAATCGGCGTTGCTCTCCTGCTTGAAAAAGATCGAACCGGTAAACCCCTTGGTCGATCCACGCCGCCTCGACCGCTCCGCTGGGTCCCGAAGCGAATCGCTGGCGGCTGTCTCGTGGTGCGCGCATCGGGAACGCCACCACCTGGCGTGCGCCCAAGCGCGGCAGCTCTTCGTCGGGCCTGGCGATGATGACCACGGTTGATCCGGCCGGCACATGGGTTGTCAGCAGTTGATTGATTCGGCGTGCCAGGTGCAGGCGCGCCGTCCAGTTGGATATCAGCGCCTGAACAATCCCGTCGTAACGGAAGTCGAAGTTTTCGTTCAGCGTTTTGTACAACTCAATCATCCATTCCATCCTCTGGATGTTGTCGAGCTTTGACCACGCGCCGCCCGGATGAATGCGGTACACGCCCATGACCTCATTGCGATAGCCGATCTTTCCGTGCTCCGCTGCCAAAAGAAACAGGGGCCAATCTCCCACCGGAAGAGCGTTGTACCATTCTGGGAGCCGGCCAACCGCCGCCCTTCGCAGCAGCGGGCTGCAACCGGCTATGAAACAGTATCGCCAGAGATCCTCGATATCCGAGATCGGTTTTTGCTGCGCGGAATTATAGAGCAGCGGCGCACGCTCTTCTCCTTCGTAGACCCGGAGCGCGTTGTGAAAACAGATTGCGCACTCGGGATGGCCCTCGAGGAAGTCGACCTGCCGTTGCAACTTTTGGTTCGAGGTCCAGTAGTCGTCTCCGTCGAGCATCGCAACATAACGGCTGCGGGTGGCGCTCAACTCCTCGGCGAAGGGCCTGTTGCTGTGCTGGTTTCGTTCCGCAAGACGCAGCCGAATCTTGCCCGGATGTCGCGCTTGATAGGCTTTGAGGATGTCGCGGGTGCGATCGGTTGAGCAATCTTCCAGGACCACGATCTCGTAATCAAAAGCCGTCTCCTGCATCAGGACACTGTCCAGAGCCTCGGCAATGTATTTCTCGTGATTGTAAGTTGTGAGCAGGACAGTTACTTCCATGCAAACAGCGCACCGACCGCGTAAGCGATCCTCAACGGGCTGGCGTGGAGCGCCGCAAGTGGTGGCGACAAGTCGGACCGCTCAACATTCGGTTTTTGATCGCTGGGCCGGATTTTACGATGAACTCAATCAGCCCGCAAATCGCGGCAATTTCAGCAGCTGCAACGGCCGAGCCTGTCGGCAGACAAAGAACCCGCTCGGCGATTGCCCCCGTGTGGCGCAGCCGCTGGCCGGCGTCCGGATCGTTGCTGCGATAAGGTTCCATCCGGTGACAACCGGGATAAAAATAGCGGCGGGTGAGAACGTTTTCTGACCAGAGAATTTCATCGAGCATATCCCGGTCGATGCCCGTCTCGGCTTGATCGACTTCGAGCACGACGTACTGATAATTGCATTTCTCCTTCTCGTTGTAGGCGAGCAGGGAAACACCCGGAACCGTTGAGAGGTGTTGCCGATAAAGGTGGTAGTTGGCCCGATTGATCTCGACAAATTCGGCGAGGCTCTCCAGTGAGACCAGCCCCATCGCCGCCGAGATCTCGTTCATCTTCGCGTTGACCCCGAGAGCGCTAACGTTGTCGAGTCCGGCAAAGCCGAAGTTCCGCATGAGCCGAAGCCGGCTTGCCAGCTCGTCCTTGTTGGTGACAACTGCTCCACCTTCGAAGGTGTTGATGAACTTGGTGGCGTGAAAACTGAATATCTCGGCGTCGCCGAAGCCGCCCACCATTCGGCCTTTGTGCGAGCAGGCGAAGGCATGCGCGGCGTCGAACAAAAGCCTTAATTTGTGCCGTCGCGCAAGATCGACAAGGGCCTCCACGTCGCACGGCCGGCCCCAGAGATGCACGCCGATGATTGCACTTGTGCGCGGGTTGATAAGCTCTGCGGCCGCTTTGGGATCCAGGTTGTGCGTCGTCGGATCTATGTCACAGAAAACGGGGCGCACGCCCAACCACTGCAAGGCGTGGGCGGTGGCCACAAAGGTAAAGGAGGGCAGAATGATTTCGCCCGAAAGTCGCAGTGATTTCACCAACACTTCGAGACCGGCTGTGGCGTTGCACACTGCAATGCAGTGTTTCACGTCAATCAATTCGCAAACGCGACTTTCGAACTCCTTTAGACAAGGCCCATCATTGGTCAGCCACTTGCGGTTCAGAATATCGGCCACGCGCGCGAGAAACCGCTGGCGGTTGCCGATATTCGGCCGGCCGACATGGAGCTCGGTTTTGAAGAGAGGCGGACCGCCAAAGATCGCCAGCTGCTCCAGGTCGGATTTTAAGAGGGCATGGCGCGCAGAGCGGTCGTGCATATTTCGTCCGCGGTGGAGGATAAACCCGTGGCCCTCCTTAGCGAGCAGAAGTTCAGAGGAAATACATCACCGTCTCCTCGACTCCCTCGGTGTAGTGGCGGAGTAATACTTTGTATTCGCCATACAGTGAGAGCACTGTTTCAGGTACCCGCCAGAAATCTGATTGGCGATGATAAACGCAGACTGCCAGCCTTGGATGATCGCGGCTGATGATTCGCCTGGACCCGGCAAGTGCTGAGACCTCCGCGCCTTCGATATCGAGTTTCACGAAGGTCGGGGGTTTGGGCAACAGGTCGTCCAGTCTGCGAGTTCGAACCCGGATGTTGCCTGCCGGCTGAATCGCCCCGGAGCCGGTACCGGTTTGGCAGAAATTCGCTTCCGCATCGCGATCACCCAGTGCCAACTGGTGATAATGAATACGCTCAAACCGGGCGAGGCGCTGCCTGGAAGCGAGCAGGAGCAGTGGATCGGGCTCGATGTAATCCACCCGGCGATAATTTGGGCATTTTTCAATGAACTTTTCGGTCGTTTTGCCATCGAAACCACCCCCATCGACGAAGACTTCGTCTTTGCCCAGCGGGATAAACGGCTCGAAGTACTGCGCTTCGAGGCGAACCTCAAAATCGCCCATCACCGAGACATCGAAATTGTAGCGGAAGTCAATTAACCGTTCCAAGGTCCGCTTCGATGTCTCGTCGGCGAGGATTGTCTGCAGCCAACGGTAGCGAGATTGGTTCAATTCGACATCCACGATGTTCTCGCCGCAAAACTTCGGCGCTGGAAAACGGCCGTCGCCCAAAAGGAAGAGGGTGAAGTAATCGAGGACGCGCTCGATGCCTGCGGCCTTGAGGCGACGCCAGGCCGTGACGGGAGCAACAGCCGTGCTGCAACTGATGACCATCGCATTGCGTGGAACTTCGGCCGTCTTGATGACGCCTCGCCCGCAAAACTGCTCGATCGCCTCGTAATCATTGATGAACGCCTCCGGCTCGCGGCCGGCGGAACTGAGTGCGCGCGCAAGGTCGCGCCCGGTCTCATTGGTCCCCAAGATATAAAGCGGCCCTTGGTCCTTGAGCAGGGCGCGATAGAGCGGCTCGGCTTGACGTTTCAACTCCGGCTTCCTGTCTCGCACTATCATCGCTGCCGTCGCTTGAGTTCCCCGCCAGGCCAAAGGCGCAGGTTCAGCTTCTCCAATCCAAGAGGCAACCTACGGCGTCGACATCGAATACTGGGATTCCAAGATGTTCTTTCACTTTTTTTCGCTCGCTGAACGCGTTGTCCACGAAGATCGGTTTACCACCTCCGTCGATCTGCCTGCATTTTTCCTCCTCCCAACCGAGGACTTTAACCTCAGCGAAAAGAGCGGCGTCAATCCGCAGGTCGCGCAGAGTTTTGTAGACTTCAGCGGCGTGTCGGGTCAGCAGATACACCGGTTTTCCCTCGCGGTTCGCTTGATAAAGGAGCAAAAGGACCTGGGGCTGGACTTCTCCGCGGCAAATCAACGTGTCGTCCAGATCGAGATAGATTCGATCGTACTCGATGCCGGCTTTGAAGCGGTTGACTAAGGCGCGGTCCACTTCGATGTCGAAACCGTTGTCGAGAATCTCAACCTCCATATCCATCGCGTCGTAGACGCTAAGCAGCGGCAGATTCACGCCGCGCTGTCGATACAGCGACATTGTTCCGGCGGCACGCGCCGAGATTTCCATCAGCTTGAAGCGGCCGTTGAGCGCTTTTTTTAGCTGAAAAAACCACAGCCCGCGCATGCGCAAACGGCGATTAATCTCTCCCGCAATGTCCTGGATCTCCGGGGTTAAAACCCGCGACTTCGAATTTACGCTGATGCCATAGCGCACCCGGCTACGTTCTCGCGGTCCGCTGAACCTGAGCCGGCCATGCCGGTCCGTGAAGCAGTCGACGGTCAGTTCCTCTCCGGGAAGGTATTCCGTCACGAGCAGATCGTCGGCCAGAACCAACGCGTCGGTTGCCTGGTTTGACGCTTCCACGAGCCGCGCGTTCCGGCCGCCTTCGCCCACGTTTGGTTTCAAAAACACTGGAAAATTTTCTACCTCGCCCAAGCTGCGGTAGATTCGCGGCCCGAATGTGCAATCAGAAAACAGCTCGTAGGTGAGCCTCTTTTCGCGGCAGGTCTTTGTCGTTGCGGCATCGGCCGTGATCAGGCGGCAGGGGAGCTCGCTTCGGCGCTCAGCCAGGTAGAGCGCCACGCTGTCGTGCGTTGGAAACACCACATCGACGCGCTTTTCAGTGATGAGCTGATTGAAAAACGACAGGAACTCCGGTGCTTGGATGAAGGGCAAATGGCCCACGTAATTTTCGTAAACAAATCGTCCATGGTCCTCCCGGCTTGATGCGCCCCACACTTCGACGTTGACCGCGTAAGCGAGTGCATCGTGCAGCTCCAGTGCATTCTCGGCGCCACACGGGAACACCAGGGCTGTGATTTTATCCATCGCGCGATTCTATCTCACTATCGGGTTCGCCCGGCCGGGATTGTGCCGCACGAGTGCCCGGTAGCCTCAAACAAATTCACCCGCCCTGTAGGCTGGGAAGTAGTTGGTCTTGGCAACGTCCCGTCCACTGGCAAGTTGAGCATAGCGTGCAGCATCAAGTATTCGCCCGCAAAAAAACGCCGTTCGCTTGCCAGTCGACCAGCCTTTCTTGAACGCACTGAGTCCGTCTTCGGCATCGCTTCTCATGCCGGCGCCGGCCCCGAGGTCAAGCCAGCGAAGCCGGCCGGAAAAAAATTCCAGCGCCGACCAGTACAAGGCATAGGCCGCGCCCAGGCTATATCCGGCTTCGTTCATCGCCTCCAAATGACTGTAGCCAACGTCGTTTTGCACGTACCACAAATGCATGCCGATGATCTCCTCCTCGAGCATCGCGCGAAAAGCAGTGATCCCCGGCACCCGCAGTTGTCTGGCAAAAGCTTTGTGCGAGAAGGCGCGCAAGCCCGTCACGTTATGTTTCTCGATCAACCTGGCATATAGCCCCGTCCACACCTCGAGCAATCGCGATGGATCTGCCTCGTGCTCGACGGTCAATTTGCGCAGCGCTTTCCGGGTGTAATAACGGTGATGGCTGGTGGTCACTCGGTCGACGGGGCAGGTAAGATCGACAACGAAATGTTCCTTGAACGGAATGACTTTCTCGAAACAACGCTCCAGCATGGGCAGATCGTGATTGCCGAACGGATCGGCCACCAGCGCCAGGCTAACGAGCCTCCCCCGCAGCTCGTCCAGGTCAGCCGCTAATTCCGACCAGTTCTCGCAGGCAAACAACGGATAGCAGCCCATCGCGTCCTGATACCCCGAGTCTGGAATATTGCGGACCAGAATCCATCCGCGCGACCGAGGCAAGCAATGCGGCGCGCCGAATTCCCCAAGCGATGCGGCGTAATCCGGGTGCAGGTAGCCGGTCACGATTTGAGTTCTTGCAAGACGGCGCGCCCCATTCGCTCCATATCGGCCTTTCCGTAGCGCTGATCGCACGGGAGCGTCAGGATCTCCGCTGAAAGCCGATGACTCTGCTCAAATTCGGGCGGAACAACGCCTTCCAGCGACCAATGGACCGGCGGGTAAATCTGCTGAGCAAAGAGCTTTTGCTGGATGCGGTCGCGGTTTTTCAGCCGAATCGGAAAACCCAGGGGAACAACACCGGCGGGCAATGACGGAAAAAGCGCGAGATGACCGAGCGCCTGGCCAAGCACCGCGTAGTTATCGACCCGGCGCTGCGCGACGTTCGAGTACGAAACCGCTCCGGTCAGAAGCAGGCGCGCCAGTTCGCTCATCGCATACCGGCCCACGGGCGCTTGCGCCTCGCTCTCTCGAAAAATGTCGAACCACCGGCGATCGGCTCCGTGCAAATCAAATTCCCGGCGCAGGACAGTTGCAAACCACGTCTTTAACCACCAGTGCGGAGGCGGCGGTTGCAGTTGAAGGGATTCGAAACTTTGGCCCTCCTTGCAACTGAGAATCCCACCGTCGGGCACTCCCACAAATTTTCGCGGGCTAAGGACGACAAAGTCCGCGCTCGAACCAATTGCCGGCGTCAACAGCGCCTGGCACGCATCTTCGAGGACCCGCGCACCTCGTTCCTGCACCTCGCGCACCCACTGCGCGTCCCACGGGAAACCAAAAAAATCGATGACCAGAACGAGATCCCCCGCGTGGATCTCGTCCAACCACTTTCGTGAAGGCTGCGCCAACTGCTCATCCAGCGCATAGAAGCTGGTCTGCGTTTGTGTTCCCCGGAGCGCCTCCACGATCGCAGGGCATAGATAAGAGGGAAGCCAGACCGCAGGAGGCGACAACGTTTCGACCACCAGCCTGATGCCCGAGCGCGCGTTTACGAGAAACAAACTATCCTCGTTCAGGAAGGGAGCCTCTGACGTGGAAACGCCCAGCGGTTCTTCCAACCCAAACAGGCCGCCGATTATCTTGTTGTCGATGTCGATCTTCCCCACTGCTTTGTCATCGAGCGGCTCCCGCCGTTTCGCCCGCGGCGTGGCCGAAAGAACGCTCATCCTGCACCACGCCTCGCAAATCAAAGACCACGCACGTGCCCTCTTCCCTGATCAGAATGGGATAGCGTCTCTCCATTTCTTCACGAAACCGGCGGTAGCTCTCGAGCCAGTAAAACGAACGGGCCGGCACAACGAAATACTGCGCGCCCTCAACCCGCGCCGCTTCTAACAAGGCGCGCGCTTCTTCGGCGTCGCGCGGATCGCGCCCCGCGTATTCGCCCACACGCGAAACGTAGATTGTGCCCACGGAATCATCGGCCGTGTCCCAATCGATCGTAGCCGTGCCGGGCTTATCGCCTGCCGGCACAGGATTGGCGCGAGCTCGGAGCCAAGCGCCACTGGCCGAAGCGGCGGCGTCTGCCACGGGTTCGTCGCTGGGCAAAAATGCACGATGGGCGACGCCATGCACCAGGACTCGCGCGATTGGTTTCCTATCGTCTGCGCCTTGGCACAAGGTGAACTCATAGCTCTTGTCCGCCTCAATCCACGGGTCGGTCGTGACCGAGCCCCGCGGACCTTCAGCGACCAGTTCCGCCGCAGACTTGGTGGCAGGAAAATGCCACGCTTGACGGCCGTTCAGACGCAGCAACTCAGCGCGACCGCCCGTTGCCACCGCAATGACTGCGTCCGGAGCAAGTCGCTCCCGCACCATCTCCCGAATTCGCCGCACCATGTGCTGCAGTGGGTATTCCTCTTGCCAAAAGCGCCGTCCGCGCCGGTAGGCCGCGCGCCAGCTTTTAGTGCCTTTTGCTGTATCCCACTGCGCCTGATGCGCCGCCAGCGCCGCTTTCTGCATCGCCGCCAGGTCGCGAGAAGTGTTGGAGCTGTGCTGTCGATATTCGGCAATCACCTCACCGTGGCCATAGACTGCGAAATCGCGCGTTACGCGCAGGTAAAGATCGTAGTCCTCGACCGGAACCAAAGCCGGGTCGAATCCATGCACGAAATCAAAAAGCCGCCGCCGATACAGGACGGTAGCTGGGCACCAGATATAAGTCCCTCCGCCCAAAAGCTCGACGTAATGATCTCGCTGCACAACGCGCTGGCGCGGGGCGGCCAGTTCCTGGCCCCTTGCGTCAATCACGCGGCAGTGCCCCGAAACAAAAGCGCACTCCGGCTGTTGCTGGAACAAATCGAGATTTGTTCTAAGCGCACCGGGCAGAAGACGGTCGTCGGCATCGAGAAAGAGAACGAATTCACCGCGGCTGTGTTGCACTCCGGTGTTGCGCGCCGTCGAACGACCGGCATTCTCCTGGTAAATGTATTTCACCGTCTCGTAGCGGCCGGCTATTTCCCGCGTGTTGTCGGTCGAACCGTCATCCACCACGATCACTTCGACCTCGCCATATGTTTGGGCCAGGACGCTCTCAATCGCTTCGCCGAGAAATTGCGCGTAGTTGTAGCAGGGGATAATCACCGACACCAAAGGCGTCGCCGCGGCGGCGTCTTGCCTTCGCGCTTCGGTTGCCCGCTCCTTCACTCGGCTTGCGGCGGTTGTGCGGCATCCGCAGATGTCGATCTATCCGTGGACTCTGCCAAATCGACTTGCTCTTCCTCGGTCGCTATTTGGTCCAGACGTTTCGCGCGAACAAAACCTTTGATCCGGCAGGCGTTGAACACCCACCAATAAAGGCTGTGCAGCTGGTCCTGGAGCAGGGCGTGCGCTTCTTCGGTCTCCCGGATGCCGGGCGACTGCGCGCGCGCGCCGGATGCCCGCGCGCTGTTTTTTCTCCGAGCTCCCGGCGTTCGCTTCATTGCTGGCCGGTTGAACAAACTGTGTCGCCCCGCCGAGTCAAGCTCGTTGCTGAGGGCCAGCGAGCGATCTACCTTCGGCGAATGCAGCGTGGCGACGGTCGGCGATCTGATCAATTGCGTCCGGTTTCGTTTGAGCTTGGCATCGCGCCGCATGCCGGCGGTTCTGTTCTCATTGCCATGGGCAACACACGGGTCATCTGCGGCGTGATGATTGAAGAGACGGTGCCGCGCTGGATGAAAGAACAGAACGTGAACGGCGGCTGGCTTACCGCGGAGTATTCCATGCTCCCGTACTCCACCCAACAACGGCGGCCGCGCGACACCGCCAAAGGCCGCGCCGATGGCCGCAGCACCGAGATCCAGCGTTTGATTGGCCGCTCCCTCCGCGCCGTTGTCGATCTTGAAAAACTCGGGCCGCGCACGTTATGGGTCGATTGCGACGTCCTCCAGGCCGACGGCGGCACGCGCACCGCCGCCATTACCGGGGCCAGTCTGGCCGTTGCCATTGCCTGTCGAAAATTAGCCCGGGAGAAAAAAGTAGACGCTCCGCCCATCCGTAAACTTGTGGCCGCGGTCAGCGCCGGCACGCTGAACGGCCGGGCGATTGTCGATCTAAATTACGAAGAGGACAAAGCGGTGACGGTCGATTTTAATCTCGTGGCGACCGAGGACGGCGAGTTCGTCGAGGTGCAGGGCTCGGGGGAAGAGGCCACCTTTGTCCAATCGGACCTGGATGACTTGCTCGGGCTGGCGCGCCAGGGAATCGCCGAGCTCATCGCCGCGCAGCGCGCCGTGCTCGCGCGCATCATGGTTTCGCCGCCGGAGGTGTAAGCGAGTTGCTTGCGCACAGGCTTTGCTCTAAAGCGAATCAATTTCGATGAAACGCGCGCTCATCACCGGGATCACCGGCCAGGACGGCAGTTATCTCGCCGATCTGTTGCTCGAGAAAGGCTACGAGGTGCATGGCATCATCCGCCGCGCCAGCACGTTTAATACTTCGCGCATCGATCACCTCTACGCCGATCCTCACATCAACGGCGTGCGCATGTTTTTGCACTTCGGCGACCTGAGCGACTCAGTGAACCTGGTCAAGCTGCTTTACGAGCTCAAGCCTGACGAAATTTATCACCTCGGCGCGCAAAGCCACGTCCGCGTCAGTTTCGATATTCCTGAATACACCTCCGATATCACCGGCGTGGGCACCATCCGCATTCTCGAAGCGATCCGCGAAGCGGGAGTGCGTTCGCGTTTTTATCAGGCCTCGAGCAGCGAAATGTTTGGCAACGCGCGGGAAGTGCCGCAAACCGAGAAGACGCCTTTCTGGCCGCGCAGCCCGTATGGAGTCGCGAAAGTTTTTTCCTATTGGGCGACGATTAACTATCGCGAAAGTTACGGTCTGCGTGCGAGCAACGGCATCCTGTTCAATCACGAAAGTCCGCGCCGCGGCGAAACTTTTGTCACTCGCAAAATCTCGCGCGCGGTCGCGGCCATCAAGCACGGGCTGCAAAATGAATTATTCCTGGGCAATCTGGAGGCGAAACGCGACTGGGGTTACGCGCCCGAGTACGTGGAGGGAATGTGGCAGATCGTTCAACACGACGAAGGCGACGACTTCGTCCTCGCGACCGGCGAAGCGCACAGCGTCCGCGAATTCGTCGAGGCGGCATTCGCACATGTCGATCTTGACTGGAAAAAATACGTCAAGCACGACCCGCGCTACGAGCGGCCGGCCGAAGTCGACTCTCTCATTGGCGACGCTTCCAAAGCGAAAAAGCTCCTCGGCTGGGAACCCAAAGTTCGCTTCCAAGAGCTTGTTCGCCTCATGGTCGATGCCGACCTGCAATTGCTTTCGCGCGAAACCCCGCGTCAACACCTCGGCAAACTGCCTTGAATGGAGGGGACGGGCCCTGTCCCGTCCAATCTTTGTGCGGACGACACAGAGGTCGTCCCTCCAGCTACCGGATCACCAGAGGCGCAGGATTTCGCTGCGGGTCCATCGAGCGGCCCGAGCTTAAGCCCGCCACCAGGGATGTGAGCGGAGCGTTAACGATCGTCACTCGCGCGCCCAGTCCCACCACGTTGTAGAGATCAATCACGTCGCTCGAACGCATGCGGATGCAACCGTAGCTCACCGGGAGCCCGATGTTCCGCTCCTCCGGCGTGCCGTGAATATAAATGTGTCGCCCAAACGCATTGGCATTCTGCGGTTGTCGTCCGCGCAACCACAGAATCCGCGTCACGATCGGATCGCGCCCGGGGGCATCGATCGGAATGATCTCGCCCGTGCGCCGCAAGTCCTTGAACACCGTGCCCGGCTCCGCGCCTTCGCCGATTTTCTCCGCCACTTCCAGTTCACCGAGCGGCGTGCGGTAACTGCCGCGCCAGTCGCCCAATCCAAACTTTGAAGTCGAGATGGGATAAATGGCAGCGAGATTGCCACGGTCGAGCAACGCCAGTTTTTGTTCGCGCGTGCTGATGACGATTTGATGCTGCGTGTCGCGCGCCGCGCATCCTGAGAGAAACAACGCCGCGGCGAAAGCAAGGTGGATCGCGACCTCCGGGCGCGATGCTAACCCAAACGCGGCTTTGCCGCGCAAAATGAGCGCGCTGCGCTTTCTTGTCAGCATCGTGCTCGGAGAGCCCGATCCACCGTACTCCATCATTTTGGAAACCGGAAAAACTTTTCCGCGGTTTCAGTAGTCGTCTCCGCCAGTTCCTGCAAGGAGATTTCGCGGGCGGCCGCGATTGATTCTGCGACCGATCGGGTGTGCCACGGCTCGCAACGTTTCCCGCGAAACGGCACCGGCGCAAGATAAGGGCAATCGGTTTCCACCATGAATTTCCAGAGCGGAACCTGGGCCGCGACCTGGCGCAGGCCGGCGGCGCTCTTGAAGGTGACAATGCCGGTAAAGGAGACCAGATGATCGAGAGCGAGCACTTCGTTCGCTTGTTCGAGCGTGCCGCCGAAGCAATGAAATACGCCGCGCACTTTGCCGGTGTAAGGCCGCATTATTTCCAGCGTATCGGCCCACGCATCGCGTTGATGAATTACGACGTTGACGCCAAGCTCGACGGCGAGATCGAGTTGTTGCTCAAACAAGCTGGCTTGCTGCGCTTTGGCCGCGCCGTCCTGGATGCTCGCTTCGATTTCTTCTTCGGTTTCGCCCTGCAAAACGCGCGCGAACACCTGGACTTTCTTCTGTTTGGCTGCTTCGACGCTGGGGAGATGGTGGTAATCGAGGCCGGTTTCTCCGAGCGCAACCACCCGCGGACTCTTCGCCAGCTCGCGCAATGGCGTCATTACGTCTTCTTCGGCTTGGGCGGCAGAAGTGGGATGCACGCCGACGACCGCGAAAACGTTCGGATATTTCTCGGCAAGATCGACAGCGCGCCGGCTGCTCTTGACCGAGGTGCCGATCGTGATGATGCGAGTCACGCCAGCGTCGCTCGCGCGCTGCAGCACCTCCTCAAAATCATTCGCGAAATCGGGATAATCGAGATGCGCGTGTGTGTCGATTAGCATTTTGTCATTCCGAGCATCGTCGAGGAATCTCTAACTGTTTTTGGAAATTAAGAACAGAAAGAGATGTCTCGACTTCGCTCGACATGACAAACAGCCGAGACCCGCGCCGCCGTGTCTACCATTCAACGATCGTGCTGGCCCATGTCAGTCCCCCGCCGAATACGACCATCAAAACGTAATCGCCATGCTTGATCCGGCCGCTGCGGTTGGCTTCATCGAGCGCGATGGCGACCGCCGCGGCGGACGTGTTTCCGTATCGGTCGAGGTTCACATAAAAACGCTCGAGCGGAATTTCCAGCCGGTCCGCGATCCCTTCGATGATCCGCAAGTTTGCCTGATGCGGGATCACGCACGCGATATCGTCAGCGCTCAGTCCCGCGTCCTCGAGGACTTTGCGCGACGCATTGACCATGGCGGTGACGGCCTGCTTGTAAACTTCTTTGCCGGTCATGTGGATGGTGGCGAGGTTCATGTCGACGTTGTCCCGGGTGATTGGACAACGCGAGCCGCCGCCGGGCATGAACAAGATGTCCGTGAACTGCCCGTCGCTGCCGATGTGCGTGCTGATGACTCCATGGGAGCTGCCGCGATGACGCAACACGGCGGCGCCCGCGCCGTCGCCAAAGAGCACACACGTGTTCCGGTCGGTCCAATTGGTGATCGTGGTAAGTTTTTCGGCGCCGATCACCAGCACCACGTCGTGCGTGTGCGAAGTGATGAATTGCTGCGCGATCTCGATTCCGAAAAGAAAACCCGCGCACGCGGCCGAAATGTCGAGACAGGCCGCATTGGTTGCGCCGATTTTCTTCTGCACAAAGCAGGCGGTCGCGGGGAAGAGCATATCCGGCGTGGCCGTCGCCACCAAAATGAGATTAAGGTCTTTGGCGGCGACATTGGCCTGTTCCAGCGCTTGCAAGGCCGCTTTCGTCGCCATCTGGCTGGTCGTTTCGTCCTTGGCCGCGACCCGGCGTTCCTTGATGCCGGTGCGGGTGGTGATCCATTCGTCCGACGTGTCGACGATCCGCGACAAGTCCTCGTTCGTCAGGATTTTTTCCGGGACGTAACTGCCGGTGCCGACGATTGAGACGGTGCGGCTTTTAGTGGATCGCGGGCTCGAGCGGGGCTGTCGCTTCATTGTAACGGCGAATCTCCTCGACGATATGCGGGTTGACCTGCTGTTCAATCGACTCGGCCGCGACGCGTAACGCGTTCTTGATCGCCAACGGCGTGCTCGCTCCGTGCGCGATGATGCAAATCCCGTCGACGCCGAGCAGCGGGCTGCCGCCGTATTCCTCGTAATTCATCTTCTTCTTGATCGTGTGAAAAGCGTGTCGCGCGAGATAAGCGCCTGCCATCCGCGTCTTGCTTCGGGTCAGCTCGGCCTTCAGCCATTTGAACATCGCCACCGCGATCGATTCGGATGTCTTCAAAATCACGTTGCCGACGAATCCATCGCACACCACGACCTCGACCGGTTCTTCGAACAGGTGCCGGCCTTCGATGTTGCCACGGAAATTCAGCGCGCTTTGCTTCATCATCTTGAAGGCTTCCTTGGTCAGCTCGGTCCCCTTCACGTCTTCCTCGCCGAGTGAGATCAGTCCGACCGACGGCCGCTTGTAGCCGAGCACGTGGCTCGAATAAACCGAGCCCATGATCCCGTAGTGCAACAAATGCTCGGGCGTCGCGCCGATGTTTGCGCCCGCGTCGATTAAAACGAAATCGTTTATTTGCGTGGGAAGCACGGCCGCGATCCCGGGCCGATCAATTCCTTCGAGCGTGCGCAATTTGATCATGCTGGCGGCGACCGCTGCCCCGGTATGGCCGGCGCTCACGATCGCGTCCGCCTGGCCGTGTTTCACAAGATCGACAGCCCGGCTCACGGATGAATCTTTTTTTCGGCGCACCGCCGACCACGCGCGGTCGGTCATGTCCACCACCTGGGTCGAGTGCACGATCTCCACACGCCGGTCGTTGCATTGATGTTTGCGCAATTCGGCCGCGATCTGCCGCTGGTCGCCTACCAGATAAAGTCGCTCGATGTGCGAATACTCTTGCAGCGCCATGACCGCGCCGGCGACCAAGTTTGGCGGACCAAAATCGCCGCCCATCGCATCCAGGGCGATTTTCATGGGGAGGCAAATTTTGCGGAGTTTATCCGGCGAATGCAAAGCCAAAAATGAAATGTGGGAGCGGCCTCAGCGCCGCGATTTCACGTATGCCGGGGGCGCTGAGCCCCCAATTTATTTCCCTTCCACCGTCAGCACTTGCCGGCCCTTGTAGTAACCGCAAGCCGGACAAACCGTGTGCGCCGGCGCCGTGCTGCCGCACTGCGGACATTTGCTCAACTGCCGCGCGTGCCAGCGATTGGCCGCTTTGCGCGTCCGCAACCGCATCTTGGAGGTTTTGCGTTTTGGAACTCCCATGGAAGCGAATGAGGAAAGCAGGAAATCTGGAAAAGACAACCGCCGAGCTGATTTCAGTTTTTCAGCATTTCAGCTTTTCAGTTTGAGCTTATCGAGTGCGCTCCAGTCCGACTTCCGCCTCGGTTGCGCATCCGCGGCGGACGCTTGCGCCGCTTTGCACGTCCGCCCACCATCACGATCGCAGCGGGGATGGGCCGGCAAATTGAGCAGAAGATCTTCCCGCATAAAGGGCGTGAGATCGATTGTCTCCGGCCCCTGCAGCTCAGTGCGAAAGGCGAAGGCCGGGACTTTGATTTCGTAGACGAACTTCTCGAGGCACGCCACGCAGCGCAGCTCGATCGGCTGCCGCAAGATGCCCGTGCCCCAGAGCGCCCCGTCCGACACGCCGACGTCGATGCTGTAGGAGAGCGGGCCTACGCACCGGATATCTTCCGCTTCAAACTCAATGATGGGGCAATTCTCTTCCCCTTCGAAGTGCATCCCTTCGGGCGGAATTTGTTTCAAGTGCACTTTCATCGCGACATCCTGGCTGCCTGTCATTCAGAGACTTTGTAGGCCGTCTCTGCGAGACGGCGCGGCGTCTGACACAGACGCCCTACAAAGACTGAGCTTTCCAAATTTCATTGCGTAAACTTTCTTCGCAACGCCGTCGCCACGGCGGCCGGCACGAAGCTCGACACGTCGCCGCCCAACCGCGCGATCTCCTTGATGATGCGAGAGCTCAAATAGGTGTATTCCTCCTTCGGCATCAGGAATATCGTTTCCACAGTCGCTTCCAGTTTGCGGTTCATCAGCGCCATCTGGAATTCAAATTCGAAATCCGATACCGCCCGCAGACCCCGAACAACGGCGCTGGCTCGCTCGGCGGCCGCGAATTCCACGAGCAACCCGTCAAATTGTGCGATCCGCACGTTGTCGATCTTACCGATCGATCCCCTGAGCAATTCCAGCCGTTCCTCGAGCGAAAAGAGCGCCTGCTTCTCTTCATTGTGCGCCACGGCCACGATCACTTCGTCGAAAAGTTTTCGTGCCCGCTCGATCACGTCGAGATGGCCATTGGTCACCGGATCGAAGCTACCCGGGTAAATCGCGCGCCGCATGGCCCGCAAAATCAAACATTAAAGCGCAAACATCAAACTTTCACCGGTTGCCGAAAGGATGGCGGCGACGAGATTGACCGTCGCCTATGGAGGGTCGCCCGACGCTCTACAAAAAAATTGGCGTCGCCAGCACGTTTTCACCGCGGTTTCTCCAGGTGCTCGCGGAAGCGAAACGAATCGGCGACCGGTTCGGTGGCGAGCTTAATCTGCTTTACGTTGGCGAAAAGACCGACAAAACATCGGCCAAATTTCGCGAGGCGCTCGCGCACGTCTCGTTGCCGCTCGACACGGCCATCCATTACGAACACGGCGATCCGGCGCATGGAATTTTGCGGGTTGTGCGTGAACAAAACATCGACCTGATTTTGGCTGGCGCGCTCGAACAGCAGGTGATCCTGCATCCTTTCCTGGGCAACGTGGCCCGGCGGCTGGTTCGAGATGGCCGTTGCTCGGTCATGCTTTTTACTCACCCTGACATTCGGCCAAAGCCGCTGCGCAAGATCGTGTTCATCGCCGACGATTCGCTGCAGGCGCTCGACGCGCTCAAAAAAACGTTGCGTCTGGCGGCGGCCGAAGCGAGCGAGCGACTCTACGTCATTCGCGTCATCACGGCGTTCGACCAAGCGCGCGCCAAGGCGCAGGGCGCACAGGCAAAATTCAAGACATCCGAGGCCGAAGAGACCGCCTTGGAAGAATTCGTCCTCTCCGCGGGCGCGACCAGTGTGCCGATCGAGGCGCGCTGCATTCGCGGCAACACCGGATTCGCCGCCGCCGATTTCGTTCAGTCGATTGGCGCCGATCTGCTTGCCGTGCCGGTCGCGCCCGCATCCTCCGCTGAGTTGCCGCCAAATATCGCCTGGCTGGCCGATGTCATTCCCTGCAATCTGTGGCTGCTTCGCTGAAGCGCTGTTTTTCTGTGGGCGACTTGGATGAGCGCTTCAAGGAGCGGCGGCTTGTCAGCCGCCGTTTAAACTAAATCGGCGCTCTGGAGAGCGCCGCTCCTTGATGCTCTAATCTCAATTCTTGCCATGGAAGAAGTCCCGTCGCCGTTTCACGCCTACGGCCTACCGCATCTCGTCGTCATTTTCCTGACTGCGACGGTGCCGTTCGCGCTGGCGGCATTGGTGCGGCGGAGCAAATCGCAGCGCCTCGAGCGCGCCATTGTCTTGACGATCTCGGCGATGCTCCTGCTCAATTACGCGACCTATTTGATCTTTGTCCGTTACCGCGGCGGCGCGGTGAGCTGGCAGCAATTGTTGCCTCTTCAGCTGTGCGATTGGGGAATGGTCGTGGTCATCGTCGCGATGTTGACCGGTCGTCGCCGCTGGTTCGAGGTCGCGTATTTCTGGGGGATTGGCGGCACCGTCCAGGCCGTGCTCACGCCGAATCTGCATTTCGGCTTCCCCGACTTTCGTTTCTTCAGTTTCTTCATCTCCCATTGCGGCATCATTATCGGCGTCGTTTTCCTGATGTTGACCCGCCGTTACCGGCCCGAGCTGATGTCGATCGTGCGCGTCTGGCTTTGGTCGGAGCTTTATTTCGTCGTGACGATCGTGGCCGACGAAATGACCGGCTACAATTACGGCTTTCTCCTGCACAAACCCGAGGCGTTCTCGATCCTCAACTTGCTCTCCGACTCACGCCCGCTCTATCTCGTCCAGATGCACGGGCTGGCGCTGCTCTTCTTTGTCGTTCTTTATGCGCCCTTCGCGATTGTCGATCTTGCGAAAAAGCATTTCATTCCGAGCGAAGTCGAGGAACCCCGCCAAACAACCGAGCGCTAACCTTGCGGGGTCCTTCGACTCCGCTTCGCTTCGCTCAGAATGACTAGTGCGCCGAGCGTTCTGTTTTGACCGCGTCGAGAAACTCAGTCGGCGCAAAATCGTCAGTCAGGACCGGCCCTTTCGTGTTCGGGTCCGGCACGGCAGGTTGAAATAATTGCACCGCCGCGACCGGGTCGACGCTGCGCCGATAGATGTCGTTGAACGAGAGCTTCCCCGCCTTGTTGGCCATCTCTTCAAACGTCGGGGAGATGAAGTTGGCGGCGACCAGGATCGCATTGCCCGACTCCGGCACATCGAACATCGCCAGCTGGGGAAAGACTTCGCGCATGGTGCGGATGTCGGAGGCGAAAAGGGAGCTGTTCGTGTGCACATTGGCAACGAACAGCCCGTCCGGCGCGAGATGCGCTTGCGCCAGCTTGTAAAATTCCACCGTCTTCAAATGCGGCGGAACGAAACCGCCGCGAAACGCATCCAGGATGATCCAATCGTAGACCGCCTTGGATTGGCGAAGAAACATGCGGCCATCGGCGATGGTCACGGTGTTGCGCTCGGACAGTTTGAACCCGAGGTGGCTCTGCGCCAGGGCCGCCACTTGTGGATCGATCTCGACCGTTTCAAGGCTCGCGTTGGGGAATGCTTTTTCAAAGAACTGATTAAATCCACCGCCGCCCAGTCCGATCATGAGCACGCGTTGCGGTTTGGGATGGAAAATCGCGCTCGCCGCGATGCCCTTCGTGTAGGGCACGACCAGACGCGTGGGCTCGGCAAGATCGACAGCCGACTCGCGATAATCCCGGCTGCGCCAGGAGCTGCGCATCTCCACGATCGTGCCGATGCGTTCGATCGTGATGTGATTGTAGGGGGTCTCGAACGATTCTACCTGGGTTGCGCCAGGCTCTGCTCCGAGAGAGGCGAACGCCGCGACGGCGAAAATAATACCAGCCAAAGCAGAAACTGAATTGTCGCAGCCGCCACCCACCAGACGTGCAGTAACGCGCGGACACCGAATGTCGGGATCAAGACAAACGCCGCCACCAGCACGCCGATAATGTTGCCCAGTGTCGAGACGCCGTTCAACAAACCGGCGGAGCGCCCGGCAGCTTTTTCCTGGCGGTCGTACCACGCGATGCACACTGGAGTTATACTCGACAAGCTCATCACGGGAACAAAATACAGCAGCACGCAGGTGGTGATGAGTTTCGCCGGCAAACTCGCCAGCCGCAGATCGATCCAGTCGCACACGGCAAAGGCGGCGAGACTGTTGAGAAACAGCGTGGCCGCGCACGCGATCATCAAGCCGGCCACGATTCGGCGCTGGATGTTCGCCGGTCGCGCGCTCACGCTCGCCCCGATGAACGACCCGGTGCTGAAGGCCGCCAGAAATGTCGTGATCAAACTCGCCCAGACAAAAATCGAGTTGCCAAAAAACGGGGCGAGCACACGCGAGGCGACGAGCTGCAAGCCCATGCTCAACATCCCGAGCAAAAAAACGAGGATGAATAGGAGTCCAGCCATTGCCGGCCATCATCGCCCGTCATTCCGAGCGAAGTCGAGGAATCCCGTGAATGAACCAAAGGCGAATTTCGCGAGATCCTTCGACTCCGCTTCGCTTCGCTCAGGAGGACATCCTAAGTAGTGCCGCTCGAACCAAATCTTTTCTCGTGGGCAACGTCACTATCCGCGGCAAACATGAGCAGCTGTCATTCCGAGCGGAGCGAGGAACCTCCCATTCGGTGATTGGTCACGCTGTCTATATTGCGTAATATTCGGCGCATTTGTGAGGTCCCGCGCCGTCTGCGCGGCTCGGGATGAGACGCTGATTGCACGATGGGCCTGAAACCTAAAGCATTGCGTGTTGGCAAAGTCACGATTGGTGGCAAACGCCCGGTGTTCATACTGGGGCCGTGCGTGATCGAATCGGAGAAATTTGTCTGGCGCATGGCGCGCAAGGTCGCCGCGCTCTGCGCAAAGGAAGATGTCGATCTTATCTTCAAGGCCTCCTACGACAAAGCCAACCGCACCTCGGTGCGATCGTTTCGCGGTATCGGCGCGCGCGGGGGCTGCGACATCCTCGCGGCAATCGGACATGAATTGAAAATTCCCGTGACAACCGATGTTCATTCGCCGGCCGAAGCCGAAATCGCGGGTGAGAAGATCGACATCTTGCAAATCCCGGCGTTTCTCTGCCGGCAAACCGATCTGTTGCGCGCCGCCGCTGAGACCGGCCGCGTCGTCAATGTGAAGAAAGGCCAGTTCCTCGCGCCGTGGGACGTCAAAAACATCGCCGAGAAATTGACTGCCTTCGGCAACGATAAATTCTGTTTCACCGAGCGCGGGACGACGTTCGGTTACAACAATCTCGTCGCCGATATGCGCTCGCTTTACTGGCTGTGCGCGGCCGGCTACCGGGTCATTTTCGATGCCACGCACGCGGTGCAACGGCCCGGCGGAGCAGGGGAGCAAACCTCCGGCGACGGTGAAATCGCGCCGGTGCTGGCGCGCGCGGCCATGGCCGCCGGATGCGACGGCATCTTCATGGAGGTGCATGAAAATCCGGCGCGCGCTCTTTCCGATGCCGCCAGCCAGCTCCCGCTAAAGCAGTTGCCGAAGCACTTGCGCATGTTAAAAGCTATCCATGCTGCCGTCGCAGGTAGGGGCGATTGACCTCAATCGCCCGGGCGTAGGAGTGACAGAATCGGGGGAACAGGCGGTGCGGGTGAACCGCCCCTGCCTGTCACGGCTGGGTTGGTTATTGTCGATCTTGCTCTTGTCGATCTTCGTTTCGACCGAGATCACGCTTGCGCAGGCCAAGCCGGGCAAGAAACGCAAGCTCGGCAAGGCCGCGGCGACCGCTTCGCCCGGCGCGCAAAGCTTGACCAACATCCCTTTGCCGATCGGCCACGAAGCCAAGGGTCTGGTCTTGCCCGATTTCGGAAGCGATGGCCGGCTGGTCGGCAAATTTTCCGCGAAAACGGCGCGCCGAATCGATGAAAGCCACGTCGGCTTCGAGGACCTGGAGATTGTCACTTACACACCGGAAAACCAGGCCGACTTGCAGATCGGCATGCACACCGGCGTGCTCGACCTGAACACACGCCTGCTCAGCTCACATGAGCGCACCGCGGTGAAACGCGCCGACTTCACCATCGAAGGCGACGCGGTCGAGTTCGATACGAACAAACGCACGGGGCACCTCATCGGGAACGTCAAAATGGTGCTCTTGCAAACCTCGCAGCTCATACCGACCAGCCAGGAATGAATAAGGTGGCAGGGTGGGTGGTGCTGATTTGCACTGCGACGGCCGCGCAACTTTGCGCCCAAACCGTCACGCCGGCGAGTCCAACCGGCGCTCCTCGTGAGGAAAAGAGCGCGCGGGACAAACCCGCGAAAGATGTGTTTCAGCTCGACAAAAAGAGCAGCTCGGGCGAGCCGATGACGACCGAGATTTATGCCGACGAAGCCTTTTTCGATTCGAACAAAAACGAAGGCGTCTTCAGTGGGCGGGTGAAAGTGACCGATCCGCGCTTCAGTCTGCAATCGGAGAAGTTGACCGTTTATATCAGCAAGGGCGAGAAGCAGGGGCTGGAGAAAGCCATCGCCCAGGGCAATGTAGCGGTTGTGCGCGACCGACCCGATCCCAATGGCGGCCCGCCTTCGCGCTCGGTCGGCCGTGCCGATAAAGCCACTTATACGGCCGCGACGGGCGACGTCGAGTTGCGCGGAACGCCGCGTGTGCAGGAAGGTATCAATACTCACGTGGCGACGAGCCCGGACACCATCATGATCATCAATCAAAAAGGCGAGCTCAGTACGCACGGTCCCAGCCGGACCGAGATCCGGCAGCAACCGCAGGGCAATTCGAGTCCCTCGCCTTCGCCTGCACCCACGCCGTGATTAGCCAGAGCGCACCGGCTGCCGCCCCGCAAGTCGCGACCCCGCCTGCCGCCGGGATCGAGAACGTTCTTGCCACCGAGCAGCTCGTTAAAATCTACGGCGGCCGCGCGGTGGTGAACGGCGTCAACATCACTGCCGGCGCCGGCGAGATCGTCGGTTTGCTCGGCCCGAATGGCGCCGGGAAAACGACCAGCTTTTACATGATCGTCGGCTTGGTGCGGCCAAACAGCGGCCGTGTTCTTTTTTGCGGCACCGACGTCACCAACTATCCGATGTACAAGCGCGCCCGGCTCGGGATGGGTTACTTGCCGCAGGAAGAATCGATCTTTCGCAAGATGACGGTCGAACAAAACATCCTGGCTATCCTCGAGACCCTGCCCCTCTCCAAACACGAACGTCGCCAGCGTTGTGACCAGTTGCTGCATCAGTTCGGCATCGAACGGATCGCCAAGAACCAGGCGCTCACTTTGAGCGGCGGCGAGAAACGGCGCCTCACCATCGCGCGTTCGCTCGTGACCAAACCGAAACTGCTCATGCTCGACGAGCCTTTCAGCGGCGTCGATCCAATCGCGGTCTACGATGTCCAGCAAATCATCGTCAACCTGCGCAAGCTCGGTCTCGCCATTCTCATCACCGACCACAACGTGCGCGAAACGTTGTCCATCGTCGACCGCGCTTACCTCATTTACGAAGGCCGGGTCGAAAGTGAGGGCACCAAGGATTTCCTCATCAACGATCCGATCAGCCGCCAGCTTTACCTCGGCGAGCGCTTCAAAATGTGAGGTGAATGACGAAGCACGAATGACGAACGTCGAAGGAAAATGCGGCCCGTGCTGTAGTGTGCGCTGTCCTCAGCGCAGCGGGCGACGGTGCACACGCTGCGGAAGCCGCTGAGGACACCGGACGCTACAACGTCAGCCAGCGTTGAAGCTTTTTTGTCATTCCGACCGAAGTGGAGGAATCTCTCACTGTTAACTCCGGGCCTCGCTTCGCTCGCAAATAGTAAGAGATGTCTCGACCTTGCTCGACATGACAAAGAAACAAAAGCGCGCGCGAGATTTCTACACGTTCGAAGATTTGCGAAATCGGACGCGGCTCGCGCGCGATGTCGATCCGCCCATTCGTCTCGGTGTGTTCGGCGACCCGGTGGCGCATTCGCTTTCGCCGCAAATCCAGAATGCCGCGCTCAAGCATCACAAGATCGACATGCACTATGCCGCCTTCCACATCTCGCCGGATGAACTGCGGGACGCGCTCAAGCTCGTGCGCGAGCTCGATTTTGTCGGCGTTAACCTAACCACGCCGCACAAGATCGCCGCGCTCGATTATCTCGACGATGTCGATCCTGCCGCCGGAAAAATTGGCGCCGTCAATGTCATCGCGACTCGCGACGAAAAACTGATCGGCTTCAATACCGACGCGCTCGCCTTCAGTCGGGCTGTTCGCGACGAGTTCGCCGTCGACCTGCGCGATTTGCGCGTCATGCTGCTCGGCGCCGGCGGCGCGGCCCGCGCCATCGCGATGCAATGCGCGCTGGAAAATTGCGAGCGGCTCGTCCTGGCCAATCGCACGTTCGACAAGGCGAAGGAGCTCGCCGGCCGGCTCAGTGAGTTCTTCACCGGCCCCAAAGTCCTCGGGCCGATGCCGCGGTTGCAGGCGATTCCGTGGGATGAAGCCGCGTTCCGATCTCAAATCGCCAATACCGATCTGATCGTCAACGCCACGCCGCTTGGACTCAATCGCAGCGATCCGCCGCCGCTGCCGGCGCGTTTACTTTCCCCGCACCTGCTCATTTACGACACGGTTTATGCCGGCGGGCAGGCGCCGTTCGTCGCGGCCGCGGTGGAAGCAGGCGCGCGCGCCGCGGGCGGGTTGTCGATGTTGGTGCATCAAGCGGCCCTCTCTTTTCAAATCTGGTTCGAACGCGATGCGCCCATCGACGCGATGCGCGCGGCGCTCCCGTAGCCCTCTGCTCCATCGCGCGCTCGTTTCTTTTGTCATTCCGAGCGAAGTCGAGGAATCTCTGACCGTTTTTCCCCGCGGGTTTTTTAGCAGTAAGAGATGTCTCGACGGAGCCTGTCCTGAGCGAGAGTCGAAGGGCTCGACATGACAAAAGGCCGGAGCCGCGCGCTGCTGCGCTACCCTTTTCACTTGTCACTCGGCGCTCGGCACTCTTGATTCCCGCACAATGGAACGGCCCTCTTTGTGGCTGATGCTGGTCATGGTACTGGCCGGTCTGCTTTTTCTGCGCGAACCGCGTCTTCGCCGCTACGACGACATTTTTCTGCGTTGGCTTTTGAAAAATTCCGTGGTCGAAAATGTCCAGCCGCCACTCACGATCGTGGAGATTGGCCGGACGCGAACTGCGCGCCCGGGTGCCGAAGGCGGAGCCGCGGCGGACTTTTTGCGCGGTAACGCCGCGGCCAATTCGCCGCTCGAAGCCGCGCTTTTTCTTCAGGCCGCTCTGGAGTTCAAGCCCGGCGTGATCGCGTTCGAACCGGTGTTGCAATGGCCGGAGCAGGCCGGGGATGAAGAACAGATTTTCATCGACCAGGCGATGCGGGTTCCAAAGCTCCTGCTGGCGGCGGAATTGACCGCCACACCCGATCCGGACGCGCCCGCGGCCGACATCGCAGGCTTTTCGCAGGTCACCGGGAAACGCGGCAACCTGGTCGAGTTCTCCGGAATCGCGCGCCAGCCGAGCGAGGACGTGCGCATGATCTCGGGACTCGGCTTTGTTAATTTGCCGCCCGAAGTCGCCGACGATATTCACGTGCCGTTGCTCTTTCAATATCGCGGGGAAGTGATTCCCTCCTTTGTTTTGCAGGCTGTGCTTTTTTGGCTGCGCATCTCGCCGGCCGAGGTGAAAATCCACATCGGCAACCAAATCGAGCTGCCGCAGGGCAGAAAAATTCCCATCGAATCCGACGGCACGGTCGTGATCAATCCGAACGCCGCGAAAACGGCGCGCCGGCTCAAACTGGACGAGCTGCTTCTGGCCGCCCAACAGGCCGAGCAAGGCAAACGCACGCGCACGCTCGACGAAATCCGCGACCAAATCGTCCTGGCGCGCTCGGTGGCCGATCCATCGCAGCGCGTCGAGCTGCTCGCCGCCGCCATCGCCACGGTGGAAACAAATTCTTTTCTGCGCCGGGTGAGCTGGATCTTCGATTGCGTCGTCCTTCTCATCGTGGCCGCGCTCAGCGGCGCGCTGCGTAAATTTTCCCGGATCGATTTGCTCCTCGGGGCGATCGCGTTCTCGGCCGGCTACTGTTTGATCGCGCTCGGCATCCTGACGCGCTGGTCGATCTGGCTCCCGGGCGTTCTGCCCCTCGGCGCGGTCTGGCTGGTGGTGCTGTTTTGCCTGGTTCTGCCGAAACCGAAACAGTCCACTCGCACCGTGGCGGTCGCCGCGTCGCCGCCCATTCCATAACGCCCGCCGCCATGGCCGTGTCGCCGGAAGAAACCGAACAGCGCATCGAGGCGCTGCATCGCGAAGGAATTGTCGATCTTCACTTCGACATGCTGATGGACCTTTACGAGAAGCGCAGTCGCACCTCCGTGCTCGCGGCCGACTATTTATCAGAGCTGCGCGCCGGCGGCATCGCTGTGCTCGGCGCTGCCATCTACATTGAGGAACATTATTTGCCTGAAATGGGGCTGCGGGTCGGGCTCGATCAGATCGCGCGACTTTATCGCGAAGTCGATCAAACCGCCGACTTCGCGGTTTGTAAAAGCTACGAAGACCTTGTTCGTGCGCGGAAAGACGACCGCGTCGCGCTTTTGCTCGCGATGGAAGGCATCGAACCGCTCGGGAACGATTTGGATTTGTTGCGCGTCTTTTACGAGCTGGGCGTGCGCTGCATCGGCCTGACTCACGCGCGGCGCAATGCCGCCGGCAGCGGCGGGATCTTTGCTCCCAGCGGTTCGCCGCGCGACGGCCTGACCGGGTTCGGCCGCGACCTCGTCCGCGAGTGCGAGTCGCTCGGGGTGATTGTCGATCTTGCCCACATCAACCCGGCCGGTTTCGCTGAGGTTATCGCCCTGACCACCAAACCACCGATTGTCTCGCACACGAACGCGCGAAAATTTTACGACGTGGAACGCAACATCAGCGACGAGCAAATCAAAATGATCGGCGAACGGCGCGGCGTGATCGGCGTCAACTCGATCCTGGTCAGTCCGAAACCCGAAGAAACCACGCTGGATCGCTACGTCGATCATATCGAGCACATCGCCGGCCTCATCGGCATCGACGGCGTAGGGATCGGCTTCGATTTCTTCGAGTTCATTTACGAGCAGTGGCCGGAGGCAAAGAAACAGGAGCTGGCCGCCAAACTGACGAAGCCGCATTTCATCCCTGATCTGCGCAATCATTCGCACGCGCGCAATCTCACCCGCAAATTGATCGAGCGCGGTTTTAGCGACCATGAGATCGAAAAAATCCTGCGCCGAAACTGGCTGCGAATTTTGTGCGACCTGCTCCCGGCTTAATGGATGAAATTCATCAATCTGACGCGCCGGACTGAGATCGGGGCGAATTCATATTATCTCGAGGCCGGTGGCCAGCGTCTCGTGCTCGATTGCGGGATGCATCCGAAAAACATCGGCGAAGATGCGTTGCCGGATTTTTCGGCGCTGAAAGATCGACAACTGGATGCGATCCTGATCTCGCACGGTCACCAGGACCACATCGGCACGGTGCCGGTCTTGATGCGTCGGCAGCCGCGGGCGCGCGTCTTCATGACGGAGCCGACGGCGGAGATCGGCAGCGCGTTGCTGCACAATTCAGTCAACGTCATGACGCGTCAGCGCGAGGAGCTGGGCCACACGCTCTACCCGCTTTTTACCCATCGCGAGACCGAGGCGCGCGTCGACGTCTGGCGCTGGTGTCCGCTGCGGCAGCGCATCAATACGGCTGGGGACAGAGTTGCTGCGCGCGAGACCGATGAGCTGACATTCGAGTTTTTCGACGCGGGCCACGTCCTCGGCTCGGGCGGAATCCTGCTCCGCGCCGAAGGGCGCGCGGTCTTTTACACCGGCGACGTGAACTTTGACGACCAAACCATCATGTCCCGGGCCGTTTTTCCCGAGGACAAGATCGACATCCTCATCATGGAATGCACGCGCGGCGATCACGCGCGACCGGAGAATTGGACCCGCGACGGAGAAGAACGGCGCCTGGTCCAGGCAATCGGGGAGGCGTTTGCACGGGGCGGCTGTGTGCTCATTCCGGTTTTCGCGCTCGGTAAAACCCAGGAGATCCTGGCCATGCTCTGCAAATTCCGGCGTGAAAATTTATTGCGGGAATGCCCGGTCTACATTGGCGGACTGAGCGCGAAGATGACGGAGATTTACGATCGCCGCGCCGGGATGAGTCGCCGCCAGCTGCCGCGGCTGCAACTTTTGCCGGAGATCGATCCGTTCGTTCTTAATGGACAAACCGTTTATGACGCGCCGGCGCGGCCGGGCCGGATTTACGCGCTTTCCAGCGGCATGATGACTCCCAAAACGCTTTCCAACATTTTCGCGCGGCGCATCGTGGAAAATCCGCGGCACTCGATTTTTTTCGTCGGCTACGCCGATCCGGAATCGCCCGCCGGTATTTTGCGTAGCGCGGAACCGGAGCAACCAGTCATGCTCGATCCCGACGAACCGCCGCAGCCGGTGTGCTGCCATATCGAGCAGTTTCAATTCAGCGCCCACGCGGCACGGGAAGATTTGGTCGACTATGCCAAGAACCTTGCGCCGAAAAAGATAGTGCTGATCCACGGCGACCCGTCTGCGGTGGAATGGATGCGGGCACGGCTAGTCGCCGAGCTTCCAAATACGGAGGTGATTGTCCCCACGCCGGGGCAGGTCTTAGAATTGTAAGTTCAAACGCGTGTCATCCCGAGCCGCGCAGGACGGCGAGGGACCTCACATGTGGGTGATCGATTACACACGATACATTGCGTAACGCCGTCTGAATGGGCGAGGTTCTTCGCTTCGCTCAGAATGACATGCGAATAGCCTCCTGGAACATCAACTCATTGCGCAAACGCCAGGAGCGTTTCTACGCCTGGCTCCAGCGGGACCAACCCGACATCGTCTGTTTGCAGGAAACCAAATGCCCGGACGAGCAATTTCCCGTGCTCGCATTGCAAGCGATCGGGTATCACTCCGCTTACCACGGCGAGAAATCCTACAACGGCGTCGCGATTCTCTCGAAAACCGAGCCGCGTGAGGTTCGCGCCTCGCTTTGCGATGAAGTGGTCGATCCGCAGGCGCGCGTCATTTCCGCGAAGATCGACAATCACCGTGTCTATTCGATTTACGCGCCCAACGGTCAGGCAGTCGGTTCGCCCGCTTACCATTATAAACTCCAATGGTACCGCCGGCTGCGCGATTGCCTGGCCAGGGAAAAAGCCGCCGACCTGATCGTGTGCGGCGATTTCAATGTCGCCCCGGAAGACGAAGACGTTTTCGATCCACAGCTTTGGCGTGGCGCGATCATGTGTTCCGAGGGCGAACGTGACGCCTTTCGGCAATTGGGCGAGCTCGGTTTGCGCGACACCCTGCGATTGCATCATAAGGAAGACGGCCTGTTCACCTGGTGGGACTACCGAATGCTCTCATTTCAAAAAAATCGCGGTCTGCGCATCGACGCCGTGCTGGCGAGCGATGCGCTCGCGAAGAAATGCACAGCTTCGGGAATCGATCGCGAATTGCGTAAAGGAACCGATCCTTCGGATCACGCGGTGATCTGGGCGGAGTTCGAGCTGTAGCGGCGCTCTGTGAGCGTCGCATTAATCTGAGAATAAGAGTGCGACGGTCACAGACCGCCGCTACAGAAAAGGCATGACCGCGCATCTGCGCGTTTCCAATCCGCCGCCCAATCCGCTCCTCATTTGGGACGGCGAATGTCATTTTTGCCGGCTCTGGATCGAGCGCTGGCGCGTCATCACTCGAGGCACGGCGGACGACCTGACGTTCCAGGAAGCGGCGGATCAATTTCCGGAAATCCCGCGCGAACAATTCCAGCGCTCGGTCGTTTACATCGACAAAGACGGCCGGGTGTTTTTCGCGGCGGAGGCGGTCTATCGATCGTTGCGATGTCGATCTTCACGCCGATGGCTGGCCTGGAGTTACGGTCACGTTCCCGGGTTCGCGGCGATCTCCGAATTGTTTTACAAACTCGTTGCGCGCCAGCGCGGGATCGCGTCAGCGGTTACGCGCCTGCTCTGGGGTAACGATGTACGGCCGCCGACCTATTTTTGGGCGCGCCGCTGGTTTCTTCGCGCGCTCGGCCTCGTTTATCTCATCGCTTTCATTTCGCTCTGGGTCCAGATCGATGGGCTCATTGGCAGCAACGGCATCCTGCCAATCGATCGATTTCTGCCAGCCGTGCGCGCGCAACTCGGCCCGCGGGCCTTGTCGATCTTACCGACGCTGAGCTGGTTCGATTCGAGCAACGGCTTTCTCCACTTTCAATGCGCAGCCGGTGTGGTGATGGCCCTGGTGCTCATCGCCGGGATTGCGCCGGCGTTTTGTTTGATTGCGCTGTTCGTCTTTTATCTCTCGCTCACCAATGCCGGCCAAACGTTTCTCAGTTTCCAATGGGACATCTTGCTGCTCGAGGCCGGGTTTTTGTCGATCTTCCTCGCGCCGTGGCGGCTTTGGCCGAAGCGCGTTGTAGCTGCCGCCGTCGCGGGCGGCAGAAGTTCAAGTCCCAGCGTTCTGCCGCCAGAGACGGCGGCAGCTACAAATCGGCCCGCGATTTTTTTGCTCAAACTGCTGCTCTTCAAACTGATGGTCATGTCGGGGGTGGTGAAGCTGACGAGCGGCGACGCGTGCTGGTGGGATTTGAGCGCGCTGGATTATCACTACTGGTCGCAGCCATTGCCGACGGCGATCGGTTGGTGGGCCGATCAACATGCCCCGTGGTTCAAACATTTCTCGGTCGCGTTTTGTCTCGTGGTCGAAATCGTGGTGCCGATTTTCATCTGGGCGCCGCGCCGGCTCCGTTTGCTCGCGTGCGGTCTTCTTGTGTTCCTGCAAAGCGTCATCGCGCTGACCGGCAATTATTGCTTCTTCAATCTGTTGTCGATCGCGTTGTGTTTGTTGCTGGTTGATGATGGAGTGGGAGGACAAAAAAGTGCGACGGTCATAGACCGCCGCTACAGGAACGGGGCGATCTACGCCGCGGTGGGCGTAATCATCGTTATGTTGCCGCTCAACGGGTGGCTGATTTATACCGCGTTCAAGCCCGAGGCGTCGTGGCCGCGGCCCCTGGAACGGATCTATGGGCAGATCGAGGCTTTTCGGGTCGCGAACGGTTACGGTCTTTTTCGGGTGATGACGAAGGACCGGAAAGAGATCGTGATTGAAGGCAGCGCCGATGGAATCGATTGGCGGCCCTACGAATTCAAATGGAAACCGGGCGAGGTGACGCGGGCGCCCGGCTGGTGCGCGCCGCATCAGCCGCGGCTCGACTGGCAGATGTGGTTTGCCGCGCTCGGATCGCCGCGCGACCGCATTTGGTTTCAACAGCTTGTTTACCGCTTGCTCCAAGGCAAAACAGACGTGACCCGTCTGTTTGCGGACAATCCGTTCCCGCAAAACCCGCCGCGCTACATTCGCGCGATTTTCTACCGTTACCGTTTTACGGACGCGGTGGAACATCGACAAACCGGCGCGTGGTGGAAACGCCAGGAGCTGGGCGAATATCTGCCCAGCGTTTCGCTCGAGCAGTTTCGCGAAGAGCGATAGTTTGTAACTACATCGCTGTACGACGTCGACGGCCCACAGGGCCATGGCTACAGGGCGAACGGCTTGAGACAAGCCTGAGCGCGACTATATTTCGCGATGCCGAAAGAGGAACAGATCGTAACCGAGGGCACGGTGACCGAAGTGTTGCCGGGGACGATGTTTCGGGTCGATCTGGCCGGGCAACGCAACGTGCTGGCCCATATTTCCGGCAAGATGCGCAAGCATTTCATTCGGATCGTGCCCGGCGACAAAGTGTCGGTCGAGCTTTCGCCCTACGATTTGACGAAGGCGCGTATCATCTTTCGCGAGCAATAGAAAAGCGCGAACAAAGGCAGACGCGACCGGGCCGCGGCTTTCGATTTTCTTTTGGCGATTTGTCCATCCGCGGTTGCTGAATGGGACCAGAACGCGGATAGTGTCGCTTAATTTAACTGGAGAAAACAATGGCTGAAGAAAACGAACAAGGAATGACCGACGCGCAGAGCAAATTGGAGAGCAGCAAGCGCCACGCACGCAAAGCGGCCGATGAGCTACGGGCGGCGGCCGGCTCGATCGCGGGGGAATATCGGGACAAGGCGGAGCAGGCGTGGGGCGAGGCCCGCGGCCGGGCCGAACAGGCCTGGGGCGAGGCGCGAAGTCGCGCTCGCACCATTCAGGAAGACGCCGAGCAATACGTGCGGGAAAATCCGACCAAAGCGATCTTTACCGCGCTGGGAATCGGTTTCCTCCTCGGCTTGATTTTCCGGCGTTAATCCGGTTGCGCTGAATGGCTGGGGAAGCCAGTCGCTCCCGCAACCCCGCGGGGCATGCGGGTTTGCTCGATAGCCTGCTCGCGCTGGTCAGCGCGCTGGGGGCTTTCCTGCAAAGCCGCGGCACGCTGGTGGTGCGCGAATCGAAGGCCGCCCTGGCCCAGCTGATTGTCCTCGCTGCCTGTCTCGCGGTGGCGATCGTGCTGATTGCGTTTGGCTACGTTTTTCTAATCGTCAGCGCCATTGTGGGCGTGGCCCATCTTGCCCGGGTGTCGTGGCTGTGGATCGCGCTGATCGCGGCGGGATTGCATTTTGTGGGGGCGATAGTTTTTCTGATCGTCGCACGCGGGCGGATGAAGGTGCCGCTGTTTCGCGCGACGGCGTCAGAACTAAGAAAGGACCGTGAATGGCTAAGGGAGCTGGAGAGAACGACGCGACCGGGAAGTTGAGCGGCGAAATCGCGCACTCGCGCGAGATTGTACGGCGAGACGTGACCGGCTTGCGTTACGAACTGGATTTTCCGCGCAAACTGCGGCGCTCATTTCGAACGGAGACGGTTTTGTGGGTTTCGGCCGCCGTGGCGGTGGGCGTCCTCATCGCGATGCTGCCGGCTCGGAAAAAGAAGATTTATGTCGAGCCCAAAATTGGGGGTGGGCGACCGGAGAAAAAATTGCTCGAAGCCGGTTTCGTTCTCGGCGCGTTGAAGATCGCGGCGACCATGCTGCGACCGGTGATTGTCGATCTTATCCGGACCCGCGTGCTTGGGTCGGTGCCGAAAACGCCGCCGCGCAAGTGGTGAGGCGCTTTTCCGGTTTACGGCTGGGCCGCGCCGACTAATCTTTGCAGCCGGTTATGCGGTCAAAGGTCGATCCCGACGGCGGTGTGCGTTCGCATCCGCTGAGCCATGTGGACGAATATCTCGAAATCGGCCAGAAAGCCGGCGCCTCCGATGTTCATCTCGCCGTCAACGCGCCGCCGATTTGGCGAATGCACGGACGTCTCGAACCGATCTGGCCGGACGCGCCTCGTTTTAGCGGCGAAGAAACAGCCGCCCTGGCCGAAAGCTTCATGCCCGATTGGTGCAAGCAGGAGCTTAACACGCGCGGGGATTCTGATTTTGCCTATGAGAACCGTTTCGCGCGGTATCGCACCAGCGTGGTCCGGCAGCGGCTCGGGATCGAAATTGTGTTCCGCGTCATCAACACCAACGTGCGAACGATGGATGATCTCGGCTTGCCCGAGCACCTCAAACTACTGACCCGATACCAAAACGGTCTCATTTTGGTGACCGGCTCTGTCGGCACGGGAAAATCGACCACGCTGGCGGCCATGGTCGAACAGGTGAACCACGAGCGGCACGACCACATCATTACGCTCGAAGACCCGATCGAATACGTGCTGACTTCGAAAAATTGTCACGTGAGTCAACGGGAAGTCTTCACCCATACCGAATCCTTCGCCGCGGCCTTACGCGCATCGCTGCGCGAGGACCCGGACGTGATCATGGTGGGGGAAATGCGCGATCTGGAAACGATTTCGCTGGCCATTACGGCTTCGGAGACCGGCCACCTCGTCATGGCCACGCTGCACACCGGGAACGCTTCACGCACCCTCGATCGTTTGCTCGACGTCTTTCCGCCCGATCAACAGGAGCAAATCCGTGCCATGGTGAGCGAATCGTTGCGCGGCGTGATCAGCCAGCAACTGATTCCGCGCGCCGATGGAACAGGTCGCGTGCTCGCTCTGGAAACACTGACCAACACACCGGCCGTGGCCAATGTGATTCGAGAAGCCAAAACCTACATGCTCCCCGGCATTATCCAAACCGGCAAAAAACAAGGCATGCGCCTGATGGACGATTCGCTGATCGATCTCTACGAACAGGGCCTGATCACGGCCGAAGAAGCCTATGCGCGCGCCGAACAAAAACCGATCATGCGCCAGCACCTCAAGCTTTGAGCGCGAAGCGCATTCCTGTTTCATGCCCTACATCGACCAGTTTTTGAACATTGTTGTGCAACAGGGCGCGTCCGACTTGCACATCAGCGAAGGACAGCCGCCGAAGATCCGAAAGCACGGCGATATCGTGGCCATTCGAGCCGAGCCGGTCGAGCATGACGAGGCCACACGAATGCTGAGCGAAATCTGCGGAAGGCCCAATTGGGAACTGTTCGACCGGCGCGGGGATCTCGATTTTGCCTATGAGATGGATGAGGCTTCGCGCTTTCGCACCAATTACTTCAAACAATCCAACGGTTACGCGGCGGCGTTCCGGTTGATCCCGACGAAAATCGCCACGCTCGAGCAGTTGGGCATTCCGCTGGTGGTAAAAGAATTCGCCGACCTGCGCGGCGGCCTCGTTTTGGTGACCGGCCCGACTGGCTCGGGCAAAACGACGACGCAAGCGGCGTTGATCGATTACATCAATGAGAATTTTGCGCGGCACGTGGTGACGATCGAGGAGCCAATCGAGTTCGTGCATGACAACAAGCTCAGCACCATCACGCAGCGCGAAGTGCCGACCGACTCACGGTCCTTCCCCGATGCGCTGAAGGCGGCATTGCGCGAAGACACGGATATTGTGCTGCTGGGCGAGATGCGCGATCTCGAAACCATCTCACTCGCGCTCACCGCCGCCGAGACCGGCCTGCTCGTATTCGGCACGCTTCATACAAACAATGCCCGCAAGACAGTCGACCGCATGGTGGACGTGTTCCCGGCCGATCGCCAGGCGCAGGCGCGCGCCATGCTCGCCAATTCGCTCCGCGGCGTCGTCGCACAGTTGCTCTTGAAACGGTGTGACCGCCCGGGCCGCATCGCCGTCAACGAGGTGCTCATCGCGAATCCTGCCGTCGCCGCGATCATTCGCGAGGGCGCCACACAGAAGCTCCAGGATGTGATCATTTCCGGGCGTGCGCAGGGGATGCAATTCATGGACGACGCGATCTTTGCCCTGCTCGAGAAAGGCATCGTTTCCGCCCACGAAGCCTTCATGAAAGCGATCGACAAACATCGCTTCAAGGAATTCTTGTCCGCGGAAGAAGCGCACCTTGGCGATGCCGCCGGCGCGATTGACGAGCGGGAGCGCCCAAGCACCCGCGCCAAACGGCTGGCCGCCCACGTTGCGGCGGCGCGGTGAGTTATTTCTTCTCCAGAATTTCGACGATGTTTTCGGTGTCGATCAAGGCCCATCCGCCGTCTTCGGCGAAGTAAAAGATTTCGGTGAAGTCGCGCGGCGCGCCGAAGTCTCGCGGATTATTGAAGAAGTATTGAGCCCCGTTGGATAAGCGCACGCCGAATGGGAGGAACGGTTCACGTTCTGCGACTCGTTTTACTTCTTCCGCACGCATCGTCCTTCAGCTTACATCGCGCCGTGGGGATCGTCACGCCCGAAGCCCGTTCGTTGACAAGCAAAAACCCGAGTGATAACGTCGCGCGATTTTCGGCCCTTGACGTGTTAAACCGTTGGCCCTCAAGGCCGAAGATTGCAAGATCGACAGTGCACTCTTTGCTCAACAGTCAGGTTTTGGTGCTTAACCGGCTCTGGCAGGCGGTCAACATCTGCACCGCCCGGCGCGCGTTCGCTCTCGTTTATGCCGGACACGCCCAGATCGTTTCCTCCGATGAAGGCAACAATTTCCTGACCCACGATTTTGAAAGCTGGCGGGACCTCTCTGCGACCGCGCCGGAGCACGAGATGGTCACGACCGTTTCCTGGCAAATCCGCGTGCCGCGAGTGATCGTGCTCCTGTTTTTCGATCGCCTGCCCAAGAAAGAGGTAAAATTTACCCGGCACAACGTGTTCGAGCGCGACAAAAACACCTGCCAATACTGCGGCCAGGCGTTCGATCGCAGTGAATTGAATCTCGATCACGTCGTGCCGCGCGACCGCGGCGGTACGACCAGTTGGGAGAACGTGGTTTGTTCCTGCATCGGTTGTAATACACGCAAGGGCAACCGGCTGCCGCGCGAAGCGCAGATGACCCTGATTCGCCGGCCAAAGCGCCCGAAGTGGCGCCCCTTCGTGCACGTTACTTTTTCCGCGCCGCAGCACGAGAGCTGGCGACACTTTGTCGATCTTGCCTATTGGAACGTCGAACTGAGCGATTAGCGCGGTAGCGGCGCTCGGTGAGCGATGGACGAAGAAATGCGACGCTCATAGACCGCCGCTACAGGTTCATCTTGTCGATCTTGCGACCCGTTCGGCGGATGGCTTGAGCGCGCGCAGAATTGGCTGCGGATAAACGCCCAGAAAAATCGTCGCGGCCATCATGGCGACAATAGTCGTGCGCGATAAAGCGCTCAGCCGAATGGGCGTCGTTGAAGCTGGCGACGGTTGCCAATACATGGCGCGCACCACTTTCAAATAATAGTAAAAGCCGCACGCGACGGTGACGACGCCGACGATCACCAAGGCGACCTGGCGTTGCGCGACTGCGCTGTAGAAGATGAAAAATTTACCAAAAAACCCGGCCGTGAACGGCAGGCCCGCGAGCGAGAGCATTCCGATCAACATGGCGAAGGCGAGAAAAGGTGACCGATTGGCCAAGCCGTCGAAGTCCGCGATCTCTTCACCGGTCTGCTGTGCCACGATCACAAGCACGGCAAAGCTCAGCAGCGTCATCAACAGATAGGCTACCAGATAAAAAACGACCGCGCGGCCGTCGAAACATGCGACACCGATCAGCAGATAACCGGCGTGTGCGATGCTCGAATAGCCGAGCAATCGTTTCAAATTTGTTTGCGGAAGCGCGGCGACATTGCCGTAAACCACTGTCAATAACGCGAGCAACACGATCAGTCGCCGCATTTGCGGCAGCATGAGAAACGGCTGGAGCACGCGCAGGAGCACGACAAAGCCGGCCGCTTTCGAGCCCACCGACAGAAACGCCGTCACCGGAGTCGGCGCGCCCTGGTAAACGTCCGGCACCCAAATGTGAAACGGCACAGCCGCGATCTTGAAACCAAGCGCGACCAGCACGAGCACCGCGCCGAAAAGCGCGCCGCCGCGTTCGATTGCAGGGTCCGCCAGCGCGGCCGTGATTCGAGCCAGGCTCGTTTCACCGGTGACACCGAAGATCCAGGCGATCCCGTAAACCAAAAACGCCGTCGAAACCGCGCTGAGGACGAGGTACTTCACTCCCGCTTCCAGAGTGGCGGCGTTGCGCCGGTTGAAACTGACGAGCACGTAAAACGAGATCGTCACCAGCTCGAGCGAGACGAAGATCATCACGAAATCAATCGCCGAGACCAGATACATCAGTCCGGCGCAGGTAAAAATCGGGAGCGCGAAAAATTCTCCCAGCCGCGAGGGCCCCGCGCTTTCGCTGAGGATGACCGGCGCGTAGTCGGTCATCATGACGAGCACGAGGATCGTGGTCAGCAGAGCAAAACGTTTGAAGAAGATCGACAATTCATCCGCGGTGTAGAAGCTCCAGAATCCGTTCAGCGTTTCGCCGGCTGGATTTGGCTCGATAAACCACGTTGCCACGAACACGGCGGCGAGCGCGCCGATGGCGGCGAAGGCCAGGGTGCGCTTCTCGAGGCGCGGCGCGAACGCTTCCAGCATGAGAATGACCATGCCGGCGAGCAAAACCGCGATCTCGAGATTGCACGCCGCGATCATCGCTTGGCCGTGAAATAAGTCTCGAAACCGGGCGCCACGATTCGAACAAACGATTGCGGGAAAAATCCGAACCAAAGCAGCGCGGCAATGAGCAGGCACAACGGAAGCCGGAGCTCACGGCGAAGATCGACAAGATCATTCCAGCGTTCCGCCATCGTTCCCATGAAAACGCGCCGATACGCGCGCAGCATGTAAACCGTCGATATGACCACGCCCCATAACGCAAGCAGCGTCGCGATTTGGAAAATGTGAAAGCGTTGCAGCTCCCACCCGTTTCGAAACGCGCCGAAGAAAATCATGATCTCGCCCGCGAAATTGGCGAACCCCGGCAGCCCGATCGCGGCGAATGCTCCGAAGCCGAAGGCCAGACCGGCAAACGGCATCACTTTGCCGAGGCCGCCCAACTCCTCGAAGACGAGCGTGCCGGTGCGTTTGCGCACCTCACCAGCCAGGGCAAAGAGCAGCGCAATCGACAGGCCGTGGGCAAACATCAGCGTCGCCGCACCGGCGGTCCCGAGCAGGTTCGCGCTCGCGATCCCGAGAAAAACGTAGCCCATGTGCATCACGCTCGAATAACCAAGCATCCAATCGAGTCGCTTCTGCGCGATCGTGACCAACCCGATGTAAATGATGTTCCCGAGCAGCAGAACAAGGAGAAGCTTCGTCCAATGCTCCGCGCCTTGCGGCAATACCGGCACCGCCAGACGCAGCAATCCGTAAAGCCCGAATTTCTTGAGCACGCCGGCATGGAGCATCGCCGCCGGCGGCGGTGCCGAGGCATAAGCTTCCGGCGCCCAACTGTGAAAGGGGAATAGCGAAATCAAAATTCCAAAGCCGATAAGGAGCAGAAGGTAAATGTGCCGCTGCGCTTCGGGCACGATTTGACCGGCCGCAGCTTGCAGCACGCGCATATCGAAACTTCGCGATTCAACGGGAACGCTTTGATAAAGCAGGATCAAACCGAGCAGCAGAATGAAACTGCCGATCACGAGGTAGATCGTGATCTTCCATGCGGCGGCGGCGCGGTTGCCGCTGCCCCAGATGCCGATCAACAAAAAGGTCGGGATCAGCGCGAGCTCATGAAACGCGTAGAAGAAAAACAGATCGATGGAGGCGAAGGCGCCGATGGCGCCGCCGGAAATCAAGAGTAGGCAGGCGTAGAAGGCGCTTTCGTATTTGTCGATCTTCCCGGCAAACCAGACGGCCGCGACCGTGACGATCGCGGCGAGCAGAATCATTATCAGGCTCAAACCATCAACGCCGACGATGAAGTTGAGCCCCCAATCCGCGGAGATCGGCACGGTAACGACTTGTTGAAAGCCACGCGCAGATGCATCGAACCGCACTAATGCGGAGAGCGTCGCGGCGAGTGTAACGATCGACCCGGCCAAAGCCGTTTTGCGCGCGGGCGCCCCGGCGAGGATGGCGATAGCCGCAATTAAAGGCAACAAAACCAGCAGCAGGATCATGATTGAAACACCGCGAAATAAATCAGCGCCACGATCCCCAAACCGAAGAGAAACGCGTAAGCCTGCAGGTTGCCGACTTGAAAGAGGCGCAAGAGCGCGCCCAGACCCCATGTGCCGCCGCTCGCGCCGCGCACTGCGGCGGTGTCAATCACCCAGCGATCGACTGAGGAGGAGACCCGCGCCAGCAGTTCCTGCGTCGCGTTGATCAACCAGCGGTAAAAATCGTCGATGTAAAAGCGCCGCCGCAAAAGATCGACATCGAACCGTTCGCTCGTGCGGCCTTTGTAAAGAGCGATGGCCAGGCCGGCGCCAAGCAGAAACGCGAATGTGGCCAGCACTGAGACAATGCTGACCACGCCCTTCTCCTCCGGCAAAAGAACAAAGTGGCGACTAAAGGGCGCGAAACCTCCGATGAATGCGAACACCGCCAGGACAATCAGCGGTACGATCATGACCAAGGGGGATTCCTTACCCACGCGCGCGACGTCGCTGCGCGGCTTTCCAAAAAACGCGATCACAAGCAAGCGCGTCGTGTAGAACGCGGTGAGAAACGCCGTGCCGAGCGCGACAAGGAAGATCGACATGTTGTGCTCGTAAGCGAGCGCGAGGATGGCGTCTTTGCTGAAAAACCCGCTAAACGGCGGCGCGCCCATTAACGCCAGCGCGCCGACCAGGAACGTAACGAACGTGATGCTGAGATTGCGGCGCAGCCCGCCCATTTTCCAGATGTCCTGTTCGTGGTGCAGCGCGACGATGACTGATCCGGCGGCGAGGAAGAGCAGCGCTTTGAAAAACGCGTGGGTGAACAAATGAAAGATCGCGGCCTCGTTCGAGGCCAGGCCGACGGCCATGACCATGTAGCCGAGTTGCGAAAGCGTGGAATAGGCGAGGATCCGTTTGATGTCGTTCTGCTGCGTCGCGATCAATGCCGCCATCACTGCGGTGATCGTTCCGATCCACGCGATCACCAGCAGCGCGGTGGCGGATGCCTGGATGATGAAGCCGACGCGGACGAGCATGTAAACGCCGGCGGCCACCATCGTCGCCGCGTGAATCAGCGCCGAGACCGGCGTCGGACCTTCCATCGCGTCCGGCAACCAGACGTGCAGCGGGAACTGCGCTGATTTTCCAACCGCGCCGCAAAAGATCAGGAGCGCGGCGACGGTGAGAAACGCGGGATGATTCGACAAGATCGACAATCGCGGAGGGATTTCGGCGAAGACGACCGAACCGGTCGCCATCCAGATCATGAGAATCCCCAGCGCGAATCCAAAGTCCCCGAGGCGCGTTGTGATGAAGGCTTTGTTACCGGCGTCGGCCGCGCTGTCGCGCTCAAACCAATGACCGATGAGCACGTAAGAGGTAAAACCGACCAGCTCCCAAAAGATGAAGAGCATGACGAAATTATTCGCCAGCACGATGCCGAGCATGGCGAACATGAAGAGCGAGAGCGCGGCGAAATAACGCGATTTGCCCGGGTCATCGCGCATGTAGCCGAGGGAATAGATGTGGATGGCCGCGCCGACTGCGGAGACCAGCACGAGCATCATCCGGCTCAGCCAATCGAGCACAAAGCCGAATGGAACGCTCAGAAAGCCTGCGACCCTGAGCCAATTGAATTGAACAGCCGCCGTATCGCCGCTCGCAAAGACCACGCACGCGGCGACAAAACTAATGATTACGGCTGCGACCGAAATCGCCGCGCTCAAATTACGTGAGCGCAGGGTGAACAGCGTGATCAGCGCCGCGCTGAACAGTGGCGCGAGCAGAACGATCCAGGGCAAGGTTGAGTTCATGGCGGCCAATGACGAATGACGAATGACGAATGACGAAGGAATGACGAAGCACGAATGACGAACCGGTCATCCTGAGCGGAGTGAGGCGAAGTCGAAGGTTTCCGTGGAACTACCATTCGGTTTTGCCGCGGGATTCCTCGACTTCGCTCGGAATGACAGGCCGTTTTTTCGCCATTCGTCATTCGAACTTCCTTCGTCATTCGCTCATTCGTCATTGGTCAGCGGACAGACTGATTCAAAACTTGAGGGTCGCAATGTCTTCGACGTGGGTCGTCTGGCGGATGCGGAAGAGCGCGACGATGATGGCGAGACCGACTGCGACCTCCGCGGCGGCGACGGTGATAATGAAAAAGACGAAGACCTGCGCGTTGTAAGCCGGCAAGCCGTTTGGCTGGAGGTGGAAGCGAGAAAAGGCGACGAGCGAGAGGTTGGCGGCGTTCAACATCAGTTCGAGCGACATGAAAATAATAATGAGATTGCGCCGCAGCATGACCCCGGCGAACCCGATCGTGAAGAGGATGCCGCTGACAATGAGGTAATGCCCAAGCGTGACCATGTCAGCGTAGCTCGCGTTTACTCAGCAACACCACACCGACGGTCGCGACGAGAACGAGCACACCGACGATCTGAAACGGCAGGTTGTAGCTCTGGAAGAGCAACGCGCCGATCCGATGAACATCGTCGGTTGTCGATCCTTCGACTCCGCTCAGGACATGTCTTGCCAGTGGCGGAAATTTTTTCTGCGCGTCGGTCAGGTTACCGATCACATAAAAGATCTGGATGAGCAGGGCGAGGGCGACGACGAGGCCGCCGGCCGAAGCGAGCCAGTTGATTTTGCGCAGGGCCTCGGCACGCAGATCGAGCAGCATGATGATGAAGAGAAACAGCACCATGATGGCGCCGGCATAGACGAGCACCTGGATGATTCCGACGAAATAGGCGTCGAGCGACATGAAAAGCGCGGCGAGCCCGAGAAATGAAACGACCAGGCTGAGCGCGCTGGCGACCGGATTGCGGTTGATCACGACAGCCGCGCCGAAGACGAGCATGAGGAGCGCGAAAATCCAGAAGAGGAGCGGAGGCATCTTTAGGGTGATGAGTGATGAGTGACGAGTGACGAGAAGCAGACGCGACGCGCTGCTTGTATGGGCGCGCACTCGTCACTCGTCACTCGCCCCTCGTCACTTTTTTTCATTCCATTTCAAAACGACACCGTGCATCACGCCGCCGATGCGCTGTCATCCTGAACAAAGTGAAGGATCTCACACACGTGCTTGATCACACTTGCCTGGTGTGTACTCGACACTTCGACTGGGAGGTCCCTCGCATTCGCTCGGGATGAGCGCGATTATTTTTTTTCATTCCACTTTAACACGACGCCGTGCATGACGCCGCCGATCTCGAGGAGTTTGTCCTTGTGATGGACCATCTCTTCGCGGGTGAAGCCGGTAATCGCGTAATCTTTACGCAGGAAGATGGCCTGCTCGGGGCAAACTTCTTCGCATAACCCGCAGAAAATGCAGCGCACCATGTCGATGTCGAATTCCTCCGGGTACTTTTCCACTTTCGCGAAGCGATCATTTCTCGCGATTTCGCCCGGAGTCATCTTGATCGCGCGCGGCGGACAAATGAATTCGCACAACTGGCAGGCCACGCAGCGCACCCGGCCATCCGAATCTCGCACCAACGCCGGCGCGCCACGGTAATGCTCCGGCAGGTTTGGGTCCCATTTTTGTTCCGGATATTCCATCGTCACCTTGGTCCGGCGAAAGAGCATGTTCATGAAATGCTTCCAGGTGATGGCCAGCCCGGCCACGATCGCCGGCAGATACAAGCGCTCGCGCCAGTTCAGATTCGGTCGTGGAACAGTGATTGGCATTTAACTCATGCTCCTGCTCATGCTCATACTCTTGCTCGATCTCGATCTTCGATCAGGAGCATGAGTATGAGCAAGAGCAGGAACAGCTTTGTTACGTTGGTAAGTACGCGATTATCGCCGCGACAATAAAAATATTGACCAGCGCGATTTCGAAAAAGAAGAGCCAGCCCAGCCGCATGAGCTGATCGAAACGAAACCGGGGCAAAGTCCAGCGGACCCACATGAAAACGAAAATGACGAGCGCCACTTTGGCGAAGAAGACAAGGATATTGATCAGCCCGAAAATCCAGCCGCGCGAACCATCGGGAACTCCGGGGAAATGCCAGCCGCCAAAGAAGAGCGTCACGACCAGCGCCGAGCCGGAAATCATGGCCGCGTATTCGCCGAGAAAAAAGAGAGCGAACTTCATCCCCGCGTATTCGGTGTGATAGCCGCCGGCCAATTCTTGTTCGGCCTCGGGCAAATCGAAGGGAAGCCGGTTCGTCTCGGCGAACACGGCAATGATGAAGACAACGAAGGAAACGAACATCGGGATGGCGAGCAGCCATTTACCAAGGTTCGTCCAGTCGCCCACGAACGGCGCGATGAACCAGCCGTGATCGATCTGATAACGGACGACGCTGGTCAGCCGCAGATTTCCCACGACGAGAAAAATCGGGATGACCGCGAGACCGAGGGAGAGTTCGTAGGAAATCATTTGTGAACTGGAACGAACGCCGCCGAGAAACGGGTACTTGGAATTCGACGCCCAACCCGCTAGCACGATTCCGTAAACGCCGAGCGAAGCGATCGCGAAAACGTAGAGAATGCCCACATTCACATCGGCGATGACCATCGGGACGCCGAGTAGAGTGCTGCCAAAGGGCACGACCGCGATCGCCATCAGTGCCGGGATGAGCGCGAGACATGGCGCAAGCCAATAGTAAAAGGTGTTAACATCGCCCGGGCTGAAACTTTCCTTCAACAGCAACTTGGCCACATCGGCCACCGGCTGGAAAAGTCCCGCCGGCCCGACCCGATTCGGCCCGAGCCGGTCCTGCATGAACGCGCTGACGCGCCGCTCCGCGTAAACGGCATAGGAAACCATCGGCAGGATCACCAGGAACAGCATTCCAAGGATCTTGAGGAGCGACGCGATCAGGAAAGACACATCCATGGCCGGCATTTTGCGAATCCTGTCATTCCGAGCGAAGTCGAGGAATCTCTAACTGCTTATCGAGCACCATATTTCAACAGTGAGAGATGTCTCGACTTCGCTCGACATGACAAAAAAGCGATGGCTGATTTGACCGCTTCACACGACTAGGTCGGCGTCATCGCGGTCTCCTTCACCTCCGCCAGCGCCGAGAGCGCGCCGCGTGTGCGCAAGACCTGCACGCCGAGATCGCCGATCTTGCTCAATGTTAATCCGGCGAGTTCCGGCACGGCTTCGCTCATCTGGCGAAAAACGTCGTCGATGGAATAGAGGGCGTTACTGCCGGTGAGCGCCTGGAGCAGATCACGCAGGATTTCCCAATCGTCGCGGGCATTGCCGGGACCGCCGATGGCGCGGTTGAGCCGCTGCAGCCGGCCTTTGCCGTTGATCATCGAGCCGCGTTTCTCGGCAAACGCGAATCCCGGCAACAATGCGGTCGCCGTTTCCATGCCCGCGGTCTCCAGGATGTCGAGCACGACGCACACCGGGAGCTGTGCGAGGTCTTCCGCAGTGATTCCAATGGAGACGGGATTTTCGTGCAGCGCCACTATCGCTTTGACGCGTCCCGATTTCACCGCCTGCGCAATCTCGGCTAATCGCGCGCCCGGCTCGGGAGCGCTGACGCCGAGCAACCGCGCGCCGTTTGTGTTCGGATTGCGATCTTCGCTCAAGAGGATGTCGTCGCCCGGGCCGGTATGCGGGACGATGTCGATCAAATCCACGCCGAGCACGCGCGCGAGTTCTGCCGTCAGCCAAAGCTCCTCATTCGTCATCCGGCCGGAAGCGATGATGGCCGTTTCCCAGCCGGAAAAATGTCGCAGTTGCAGCGCGGCGCGCTGGATCGCCGCGTCCCATTTCGCCGGGGCCAATTTATCGCCCATCAAAATCCGCGGCTCGAGCAAACGTTTTTCCGAGGTGACGTAATCGAAGTTGAGCCGGCCGTAGTCGCACATCCAACACGAGTTGACGTGGTCGTTCTCGCGCGGCGTCTGCCGGTAAATCACATCTTCGCGTGTGCCGATGACCGTGTTGCAGCCGGTCGCGCAACTCGTGCAGATGCTTTTGGTTTCCTTCAAGAACCAGACGCGCATCTTGAATCGGAAATCGGTGGAGGTGAGCGCGCCAACCGGACAGATGTCGACCGTGTTGAGTGAATAATTATTTTCCAGACGCTTGCCGGGATGCGCGGTGAGAACGGTGTGGCTGCCGCGATCGACAAACCCGAGCACATCGTCGTGCGCGATCTCCTGGCAGAAGCGGACGCAGCGCGAGCAAAGAATGCAGCGTTCGTCGTCGAGGGTGACCCGCGGCCCCAGCTGGACGGCCTTCGGTTTTTTCACCTTGTTCTCGAGGAAACGCGAACCGGCCGCGCCGTACTCCACGCTGAACTCCTGCAGCTCGCATTCGCCGGCTTGATCGCAGATCGGGCAATCGAGCGGATGATTGATGAGCAAAAACTCCATCACCCCGCGCTGACATTCCTTGACCAGCGGCGAGTTCGTGCGCACCCCCATGCCTTCGCTCACCTCTTGCGCGCAGGAAATTTGCGGACGCGGCATCCAATTGATGATCGGTTTGCCGTCTTCACCGAGAGCCGGTGTGCGATCGGGGCCGAGGCGCGGCATGCCCATCTCGACCAAACACATCCGGCAATTACCCGGTGAGCTGAGTTTTTTGTGATAGCAATACCGCGGCACAAAAATGCCGGCTTGCGCGCACGCCTCGATCACGCGCGTGCCCTTGGGAAATTCATGCCACGCGCCATCGATCTGGACGTTAAAAAGCGGGACTGAAGCGTCGTCAGGCATTTAGGAATCAGGAAAGCAGGAAAACAGGAAATTCATTTTGTAAGGTCGCCAGGATCGTTGGCTGCGGGTTCACGGCAGAACCGCTTATCGTCAGAGGCGCTGTCGCGGAATTGAAGAGCAAGCCATCGTTTAGGTTGGCGGCTTTTAGATAACTGCGGCCAATCGCGAAATGAATATCTTCCAGTTGACTGATAGCTTTCAGTTCAACGACGATTTTTCCTTCAACAAGAAAGTCCATACGGTGCTCACCGATCTGGTGATCTCGATAGAAAAGCGGCACCGGATACTGGCGAATGAACTGAATCCCGCTCAACGCGAATTCGACAGCGAGCGCTTGCTCGTAAACCGATTCGAGAAATCCTGGCCCGAGGGCGCGATGCACGCGAATCGCCACAGCAATGATCTGTTCAGTCAGCTGTGAGTCCCTCAGATTTTTTCCTACTTTCCTGCCTTCGTGATTCATTTGTCAGATCACGGCATCCGCGCCAGCTTTTTCCCAGCCGGGATCGTGGGCCAGCGGCGCGGTCGGAATTTGCTGTTCCTCGATCAGTTCTTCAGGCGTGTATTCCGGCGGCAACGGAGGCGGGACCGGTTTCGCCGCCTGCGCGGCGAATTCATCCGGGAATTTTTCGACGAAACTTTGCGTCGGCCAGGCGCAGGCTTCGCCGAAAGCGCAGATGGTGCGACCGGCAATGTTATCGCCGATGGTTTTCAAGGTGCGCGGGTCTTCCGTCACGCCGCCGCCGCGCAGCATCCGCTCGGTGATTTTTTTCATCCAGAGCGATCCTTCGCGGCAAGGCGTGCACTGGCCGCACGATTCGTGGGCGTAAAATTCGTTGATGTTGTTGAGGACCCAGACCATGTCGCGCGAATCGTCCAGCACAATCACGCCTCCCGAGCCGGCCATCGAACCGGCGGCCGCGAGCGAATCGAAATCCATCGGGATTTGATCGAGCGTCATCTCGCGCTCGACCATTGGTCCATCCGGTTGTCGATCTTTGATTTTGAATTGCTCGTCGGCGCGCAAGACCTTGGCCGAGCTGCCGCCGGGAATCACCGCTTTCAGCATTCGCCCCGGCCGCATCCCGCCGGCCATTTCATAAATCAGCTGACCCATCGTAACGGCGCCGACTTCAATTTCGAAATAACCCGGCCGTTGCACGTCGCCGCTCACGCAAACGACGCGGGTCCCGGTATTATTGGGCCGGCCGATCCGCGCGTATTCCGCGCCGCCCATAGCGATGATGTGTTTCACGTGGCAAAGCGTTTCCACGTTGTTGACGATGGTGGGACACATGTAGAGACCGAGCACGGCGGGAAAAAACGGCGGTTTGATCCGTGGATAGCCGCGCTTGCCTTCAAGCGACTCGATCAGCCCGGTCTCTTCGCCGCAGATGTAAGCGCCCGCGCCGCGATGGATGTAAACATCGACATCGAACCCCGAGCCGAGAATGTTTTTACCCAGAAAATTGTGTTCACGCGCTTCTGCGATTGCGCGCTCGAGAATCTTCGCGCCCTCGGGGAACTCGCCGCGAATGTAGATGTAGGCGGTCTTCGCGTTGAGCGCGAAACAGGAGATCGCAATACCCTCGAGCAATTGATGCGGGTCTTGATGGATAATGTAGCGGTCCTTGAATGTGCCCGGCTCCGATTCGTCGGCGTTGCAAATCAGATAGACCGGCCGTTTTTCGTCCGGCTTGATAAAGCTCCATTTCAATCCGCAGGAAAAACCGGCGCCGCCGCGGCCGCGCAGCCCGGAAGTTTTGACTTCGTTGACGATTTGCTCCCGCGACATGGTGAGGGCTTTGCGCAAATCGTCATAGCCGCCGTCTTTGAGATAAGTGTCGATGTCGATCTTCCAGTCCGCCCGGCCGATGTTTTTGAAAACCAAACGGCGTTCCAACGGGTGAGGGCTCCAAGGAGCGGCGGCTTCCAGGCCGCCGTTTACGTTTAGCCGGCGCGCTGGAGCGCGCCGCTCCTTGATGTCGAGGAGCTGCGACGGGCTGTCTGGATCGACGTTCTCATGCAGTTGCTCATTGACCATGCAGACCGGCGCGGTGCCGCAGCTGGCCAGGCATTCGACGAACTCGACGCTGTAATTTCCATCCGCGCTAACCGAGATCGGGTTGTGCATTCCGTCGGATTCGCCGTTGCGTTGAATCCCGGCCGCGGCGCACACGTTTTCCATCACTTGATAACTTCCCGCCATGGCGCAGCTGAGTGTGCGACAGACGCGAATGTGCGTTTTGCCTACCGGCCGCTGACGGAGCATCGGATAAAACGTGACCAGTTCGAGAATGTTGATCGGTTGCAGATCAAGCTTCGCCGCGATCCAGGTCAGCGCTTCGTCCCCGATGAAGCCGAAGTGTTCCTGCCACAAATGCAGCAGCGGCAGCGCTGCGCTCCGTTTTCGATCGGGTGGATAATGCCCGATCGCTTCATCCATCTTCCGCTCCAACTCGGCGGGAACGCGTGTGCTCGTCGAGTCCACGAAAAAGCAAACTCAGTCGGACAATGTGCTCTGCTTTTCCGCCACCTTGTCGTCCTTGAAAACGATCGTGACCGAATCGTTACCCTGCCGATAAACGTAAGTCGTCTTCTTCATGATCACGAAATCCTTCTGATCGATGTCGCTCGGCGTCCCGAGAATGGATTCCACCTGTTTTTTCGACATGCCCTCGGCTACCTGATCCACGTTCGCCTTGGTGATGCGCCGGCCGGGACAGGCGACGATTGCGAGCATGAGCACGATCGATAAAATGACGAATGACGAATGACGAATGATCGACCGAAGCCTCAGCACGCTGCTGTAGGGGAAGCCGTTGGCTTCCCAGGGACGCTGACAGCGTCCCCTACAGATTTTGGCGGTTTGGATTTGCTTCGTCATTCCCATCATCTGTCGCATTCGCCCATGACAAAGTCCAGACTGCCGAGAACTGCCGTCACGTCACTGACCAGGCAGCCCGGCAATAGCTCGGGCAAAATGCTCAGATTCACGAACGATGGCGCCCGGATTTTCAGCCGGTAGGGAACGCCGCCGCCTTTGGAGTTGATATAAAAGCCGAGCTCGCCCTTTGGATTTTCGGCAGCGAAATAAATTTCTCCCGGCGGCGCGTCGAGTCCTTCGGTGACAATGATAAAATGATGGATGAGCTCCTCCATTTTCGTCAGGACGCGTGACTTGGGCGGGGGCATGTTTTTCCAATCGGCGACATTGATCGGGCCGCCCGGTAATTTATCGATCACCTGGCGCAGGATTTTGACGCTTTGGCGCATCTCCTCGACGCGCACCAGGTAGCGATCGTAGCAATCGCCCGCGCTCCCGATCACGACCTCGAAATCGTAACCGTCGTAGTCGAGATAGGGATGTTTGCGCCGCAGGTCGTGCTCGACTCCGCTGCCGCGAAGGTTCGGTCCGGAAAGCGCATAGGCGACGGCGCGATCTTTGGGGATGACGCCGATGTCTTTGGTGCGATCGACAAAGATTTTGTTTCGCGTCAGCAGCTTGTCCATCTCATCGAGGGCCGGTCCAAACTGATCGAGAAACTCGCGCAGCAGCGGGATAAATTTGTCGGGCAGATCGCGGATCTGGCCGCCCACGCGCGTGTAGGAAGTGGTGAAACGCGCACCGCTGAGCAGCTCGCTCAAGTCGTAGATTTTTTCCCGTTGCGTGAAGGAATAGAGGAACACGGTCATGGCGCCGAGGTCGAGCGCCATCGCGCCGAGTCCCATGAGGTGGGAGGAGATGCGGGAAAGCTCGCAGCAAATTACGCGAATAGCTTTGCCCCGCGGCGGGATTTCCCAGCCCATCAATTTCTCCACGGCCAGCGCGTAGGCGACGTTGTTTGCCAGCGGTGCGAGATAATCGAGCCGATCGGTGTAGGGCACGAACTGGTTGTATTGCATGTTCTCGGCAATTTTTTCGTCGCCGCGATGCAGGTAACCGATGTCCGGTGTGGCTTTGGTGATGATCTCGCCGTCGAGCTCGAGCACGAGCCGCAGCACACCATGCGTCGCGGGATGCGACGGCCCCATGTTCAAGATCATCTTCTCGCCGATGTCGGGGTCGGCGGCGCTGATCTCCTCCTGGGCCGCGGCCATGCGGGTCACCGGATCGGGTGATTCAATCTCGCGCACGGTGAAGGCCATAAGATCGACAAGTCCGTTTACGCTCGCGAGTGACTGAAACCGCGCAAGCTCTAAAAAGCGCCGTCCTCCTGAACGAAGTGAAGGACCTCACAAATGGTCGTGGATTACGCAATTTAACCGGCGTGCCCAGAGAATATCTGTGAGATCCCTCGTCGTCTGCGCGACTCGGGATGACAACGCGCGTAATGGAAATGCGCTCGCGTGCGCGGGGTAACGCGATTAACTCAATGTCATGCCGAAAAAAATTGCGTTGCTGTTTGCCGGTCAGGGCGCGCAGGCCGTCGGGATGGGGCGCGATTTGACGGAGGAATTTCCAAGCGCCGGGAATTTGTTCCGAAATGCAGATGAAATTCTTGGACGAAAGTTGACCGACATCGCCTGGAACGGCCCGCTGGAGGAACTGACCAGGACTTCGAACTGTCAACCGGCCTTGTTCGTCCACGGCCTCGCCTGCTTGTCGATCTTGCGCGAGATCGCCGGGGAGTTTTCGATCGGCGGCGCGGCCGGTTTGTCGCTCGGCGAAATGACGGCGCACGCCGCGGCCGGCACGTTCGATTTCGCGAGCGGACTCAAGCTCGTGCAAAGACGCGGCGAACTAATGGATGAAGCATGCGCCGCGACCAACGGCGCAATGGCGGCGATGATTGGCGCGGCCGAGAACGACGTCCGGCGCCTGGCGGCCGACGAAGATGTCGATGTGGCCAACATCAATGCGCCGGGCCAGATCGTCATTTCCGGCGAGCGCGCCAAAGTGGAAGCCGCCGTCGGTGTGGCGAAGGAGTACGGCATTCGCCGCGCGACCATGCTCAACGTGGCCGGCGCTTATCATTCTCGTTTAATGGAAAGCGCCTATCAGAAGCTCGGCGCGGCGTTGCTCGAAGTGCAAATGCAAGTGCCGCAATTTCCCGTCGTCAGCAATGTCACCGGCAGCGAAGTACAGACGCTCCCGGAAGTCCGCCGCACATTGCAGGAACAGGTCACGAGCACGGTGCGCTGGGCCGATTGCACGGAGCGACTCGCACAGCTCGGCTGCGATTTGTTCATTGAGCTTGGCCCCGGCGGCGTCCTCGCAGGTTTATTGAAGCGCACGCTTCCCGATGTCGACGTGGTCTCGGTCGCGGATGCGGACTCGGCCAGGCAATGTGCCGCGCGCATTCGCGCCGGCTAATGGAGACGGCCTGCCCTCAGGCGCGTTGGGCGCGCGATGGAAAGCGGCGTGGGGGCACGCCGGCTCCAAAGATCGACAATCGCATTTCGCCGCCCTAGTTTGAGCGCGTGAATTTGCCGGAGCGAATCGACGCGGACCTGAAGGAAGCGATGCGCGCGAAAGACGCGACGCGGACGAGTGTGTTGCGCATGGTCAAAGCGGCCTTGAAAAATGCAGCCATCGAAAAATCCGGCGCCGGCGCGCAGTTGAGCGATGCGGAGGCGGCCCAGGTCATTCGCAAACAGGTGAAGCAACGTCAGGATTCCATTGAGAGCTTTGAGAAAGGCGGCCGAACGGAGCTGGCGGCGAAGGAAAAAGAGGAGATGTCGATCTTGCAATCATACTTGCCGCAGGCGATGGGCCCGGACGAGTTGAGCAACGTCGTGCGCGAAACGATTGCCGAAATCGGGGCCACGTCGCGAGCGCAAATGGGCTCTGTGATGAAAGCGTTGCAGGCAAAAGTGGCCGGGCGCGCCGATGGCAAAACGCTGAGCGCGGAAGTGTCACGACAGCTTTCGTGAGCGCTTCACAAAGTTACCCATGCTGAGCGCCATCATCGTCGCTGCCGGCGCGAGCGAGCGGATGGGTTTCGATAAATTGTTCGCGCCGCTCGGCGACAGGCCGGTCATTGCCCATACGATTGAGGCGTTTGAGCGGACCGATTGCATCGATGAAATCATTTTGGTCGGGCGCAGCGATAGCCTGGCCGAGTTGCGCAAACTTCTCGCTCCGGACACCAAGGTCCGCAAAGTGGTCGCGGGCGGCACGGAGCGCCAGGACTCGGTTCGGATCGGTCTCGCGCAGATGGACGCGCAGGCCGATTTTGTGGCCGTCCACGATGCCGCCCGACCGCTGATCACAGCGGAAAAGATCACGCGCGTTTTTGAGCTTTGCCTGATTCACGGCGCGGCCGCGCTGGCCGAGCCGGTGACCGACACGCTCAAACGTGCGGATGTCGATCTTTTCGTCTCCGGCTCGGTCGATCGCGACCAGCTTTTTGCGATGCAGACGCCGCAAATTTTTGCGCGCGAATTGCTCGTCGAAGCCTACGCTGCGGTCGCGGCGACGAGTACCCCCGTGACCGACGAAGTTTCGGCGGTGGAGCGGCTCGGGCGCAAAGTCGTCCTGGTGCCGAACCACGACTTCAATTTCAAGATCACTTATCCGCGCGATTTTCCATTAGCCGAATTCGTCATGCGCGAACGCAAAAATCTCGCGCGGCGAACCGGCGCCTGACCGATCGTCCGCCGGGGTCTCGCGGCCCCGAAATCCCTCTTTATCCGGCACGAAGCTAGCTGCTTTTTTGGATCGAGGCGGCAGCAACTGCTTCTCGGCTGCAGCCGAAAAGAAGAAAGGCCACTTATGACTCAGCCCACTTCATCCCGATCACGGCGATTTATCGCGACGGTGTTCGCCTGCTGTTGTGCGTTCTCGACGGCATGGGCGCTCGATCCGCCGCCGGAAGGCGGTTATCCCAACGGCAACACGGCGGCCGGCACCGACGCACTGTTCAGCCTTGCCAGTGGCACGGACAACACCGCGACGGGATTCAGCGCGCTTTACAACAACACCACCGGCGCGGCGAACACGGCCGTTGGTTGCCAGGCGCTCTATCTCAATACCACCGGCGCCTACAATGCCGCCAATGGGACGGCCGCGCTTTACTCGAACCTCAGCGGCAACTTCAACACGGCCAGCGGCGTCTACGCGTTGTTTATGAACACCGTGGGCAATCAAAATACGGCCAGCGGTTTTCAGGCGCTTTATCAAAACATCACCGGCTCGACCAACACCGCTACCGGTTTTGAGGCGCTCTTTGCCAACGCCACCGGTAATGGCAACACCGCGACCGGCGACCAGGCGCTGAGCAGCAATTACACCGGCGATTATAATACCGCCACCGGTCACGCCGCGCTCTACAGCAACAATGGCGGTTATCAGAACACCGCCCATGGCGCGTTTGCCTTGGAGTACAACACCGACGGGATCTTCAATACGGCCAGTGGTTACGCCGCCCTCTATGGCAACACGACGGGCTTCAACAATACCGGCGTCGGTTATCAGGCGCTCCTCGGCAACACGACCGGCGCGAACAATATCGCGCTCGGCTATCAGGCCGGCCTGAACCTGACCACCGGCAGCAACAACATCGACATCGGCAACAGCGGTGTCGCCGCTGAGGCGGGCACGATCCGGCTCGGCACGCGCGGGGTGCACACCAAGACATACGTCGCCGGCATTTACGGCGCGACGATCTCGAGCGCGGTTCCCGTCGGCGTTAATTCCTCGGGCAAACTTGGCGTCACCACGTCGTCCGCGCGCTTTAAAGAAAAAATCCGCGATATGGGCGCAGTGAGCGACGTTTTACTCGCCTTACGGCCGGTGACTTTCAGCTACAAACCCGACATCGATCCCGAGCGGCGCCTGCAATTTGGATTAGTCGCCGAGGAAGTAGAGAAAATTGATCCTGAGCTGGTGGTGCGCGATTCCGATGGAAAAGCCTACACCGTTCGTTACGACGCGGTGAACGCGATGTTGCTGAACGAATTTATCAAGGAACACCGGAGAGTGGAGGAGCTGGAGGCACTCATGAAAATCCTCACCGCCCGGGTGAAGGAACAAGACGCGCAAATCCAAAAGGTGAGTGCGCAAGTGCAGGCAAGCAGACCGGCGGTCAGGACGGCGGCGACAAAACCATAACGCGAAATCAGGCCGCCATCGGGTCGATCGGCACGAGCGGCCGGACAAGATCGACAACCGCCGGGATGTGTTTGGTTTTGAAGGTGCGCTTGCGCCGGGGCGGCGGCGTTGTGTCAAACTCGCTTACCCGCATGATTTTGGCATTTTTCCAAACCCAGGCATCGGGATTGTAAGGGCCGACGCGCCGCGGATCGGTCCAAGTGTGAATGGATAGGAGCGGGGCGTTGACCGCCGCCGCGATGTGCATCGGACCGCTGTCGACACTAATAATGAAGCGGGCCACCCGAATCAGTCGGACTAATTGCAATAGTGACGTTTGGTTGGTGAGCTCGACGCAATTGGGCGGGGTGTCGAGTTTCTGGCTGGATTGGCCGCTGACGACCACGCGCGTCGGCGCGAAGGCGTCGCAAAGTTCCTCGATCACGCGTTTGGAAAGCGATTTGCCGTTTCCGCGCGCGAAAGGGTGCAACAAAATAAAGGGCGGGTATTCATCGAAGCGGGGGAGTTTGTCGCCGCTGGGAAAGGGACAACGCAATTGCTCGCCAACTTTGCCCCCGGCGTTCTCGGCCAGTTTGAGGTAACGCTCGATCGCGTGCTCGCGCCGATCGACTTTCGCCACGCGATGGTAAAACCAGCGTGCCCCTTCCCGGGCATCGCTCATCCCGTAAATTTGTTTTGCGCCGCTGATGCGGGCGATGAGGGCGCTGCGCAGCAGTCCCTGGAAATCGAGCGCGAGGTCCGGCTTTAGTTGCTTTGTCAGCTTGAGCCAGGGCCGCAGGCCGGTGGTTGCACCGAGACCGCGAAATTCGCCGCGCGGAAAAATATGAATGTGATCGACATCCGGGTTGCCGCGCAAAAGGGGCGCAAACTCGGGATTGATCACCCAGGTTATTTCCGCGTCGGGGTAGGCGTCCGCGACCAACGCGACCGCCGGCAACGTGTGAACGATGTCGCCGAGCGAGCTGGGTTTGATGATCAATATCGATTTAGGCGTTTCCACCATTCGGTTTTAATTTTCGAATCAGCGCCCAACCGCAAGCCGTTCGGCCAGAAGCGGCGGCAGACCGGCTTTCACGATTTTATCTTGCGCCACAGCCAGCTCATACCGGACGCGCCGCAACTCGACGACACTGTTCTCGACATCGAAGACGCAATAGGCGGCGCGCCAGTCGCCATCGCGCGGCTGGCCGACGCTGCCGGCGTTAATGAAATATTTTTTGCCGGCCTCGATGTGCAGCTGGTCGATCTTGACCCGACGGACACCTTCCTCGCGGATGAAGGCCATTGGCACATGAGTGTGCCCGAAAAAACAAATGGTCGTGTGCTGGTAGGTGAAACTGGCGGCGGCGTCGAGCGTGTTGAAGACGTAGGCCCATTGCCCGGGCGTATCGAGCGTGGCGTGGACGATAGTGAAATCGCGCACCGGCCGTTGCAGGCGCAGCTCGCGCAACCATGCCTTGTCCTCTTCGGTGAGGTGTTCGCGCGTCCAGCGCATGGCGGATTCAGCCAGCTCGTTCAAATCGCGCGAGGATTCGATTAACGACGCCTGCTCGTCGTGATTCCCTTTTACCACCGGGCAATCCATCTCCTGCACCCGTTGCACGCATTCGCGCGGATTGGCGTTGTAACCGACGACGTCGCCCAGGCAGACATAATGGCTGCATTTCTGTTCGGCCGCATCGTGCAGCACCGCCTCAAACGCCTCGAGGTTGGCGTGGATATCGCTGAAAATCGCGTAACGCAGCATCTTTTCGTGGCCGGCCGCCATTCCCCGGCTGGCCGACTGCCTATATAATCACGCAATCGGCGTTGAGGACAGCCGCCTCTAGCTGGCGTTTTAACGCGTCAGTGGATCGGGATCGGGGATACGATCCTCCGCCGGAACGCCCAGTTTTTCTTCGAGGAACTTCAGTCGCGTGATCAGGGTGGGAAGGCGCTCATTAACGCCCGCATCATAAAGCTGGCGCAAACTCTGGTAGGCTTCGCGCTCGCGTCCCTCACAATACGAAAGCTCGTAGGCGGCGAAGCGTTTCACATAACTCATCGCGCCGGGCAGCGCCGCCGACTTCGCGTAGTATTCCGCGGCATGCGCGTGGTCGTTGTATTTGTCTTTGTAAAGACGGGCTAGCGTTTCGTAGAGCTGTGGTTTGTCCGGATTATTCCGGATACCGCGCTCGAGAAAATCTTTGCCGAGCGCGAAATATTCCCGTTGCGCCTTTATCCGCAGCGCCTGGCGCGGCTGGGTCGGGTCGCGCAGCGCGGCAATGCTTGCGTTCCAGGCCATGTGCCACGCCGCCATGTCCCAAAACATGATGACACGCGGCTGCAAGGTCGTGACCTGGCGAAAGAGAAAAAGCAAACGGCCCCATTCCGTATTTTCCCAGGCCACATGCGCCTGAATGAAGAGCACGTCCGCCACCGCGGCGCGAAATCCGCTCAGGGCCGCGATGAAGCCGAGTTGCCCGAGTTGTTCACGCAGATCGAGATTGAATTCGACTCCGCGTAATCGCTCGGCCTGATGTTGCCGCTGCAGGCTTTCCTCGAGCGGCAGTCGCATCACACCGAAGACGATCACTCCGATCGCCGCCACCACCAAACGCATGATCATAGTTCCTTGCCGTAAAACACGAACACCGCGAGCAGGCCGTAGATGGTTGTGTAAAAGATCCCAAGAACCGCCGCCCTGGAAAAAATCGCCAGCGGAATCGCCGCGCCCGCCACCACGTCGTCGACGAGGTTGAACGTTTGCAGGTCCGGGAAAACCAGGGCGATCAAGGCCAGAAAGATCCGCGTGGTCCAGGTGGCGGCGTGCTCGTGCAGCCAGTATTGCCGCGCCGTCGCCTGCAAATGGCCGATAAAATAAATGAAGACCATTACCACGACGGTGAAAATGTTCGTGGTCGCAAAGGTGGAAACAAAAAGCGTCAACGCCGCGAGGAGGCAGGCCTTGAGATAGATGACCACGATTCCCGGTAATATGTCGATGTTGAAGGCGGAGGCGCGAATCGTCCGCAATGCGTCGTTCAGTTGCTCCGGCGGCGCCGCGCTCATTTGTCGCGCCGTTTCGTGGAGGAGCGCCTGTTCGCGCCAATAAATGACGGCGACGAACATCGCGCTCATGACCAGCGTGCTGATGGCCAGAAGCAGGAGTACGCCCGCCAGTTTACCGAGCACATACTCGAAACGCGGCACCGGTTTCGCCAGGATCGTGTAGATGGTGCGCTCCTCGCTGTCCTGCGGAATCAACCGCGCCGTCGCCACAATCGCCAGCAGCGAAGTGAAGATCGACATCGACCCGAGCGACACATCCTTGAGAATTTGGAACTCCTGCTGAAACGTCACCTGGGCCATGAAAACCGAGCTGCCGATGAGCAGCAGCCCGAAGATGAGCAGGAAATAAAATACTCTCAGCCTCGTCAGCTCGGTCAGCGTGTTCGCGGTGATGGCCGCGAGCCGGGCCGGAGAAAAGACTCGATGATGGCTTTCCATTCCTTCGAGCTTCGTCATTCTTTGGTTGCGTCGAGGAACAACCGCTCCAGCGTGGTTGTCGATCTTTGCCGGGCGACGATTTTGGCGTTGGATTTGCCGGCCAGCGCTTCAATCTCGTTGAGCAAAGATTCGGATGCGTTTTCCAGGATCAGCTCGGTTTGATTTTGGATGGCCAGTAATTCCTCGACCCGCCCCTCGCGCACAATCACGCCGTTGTCGAGGATGCCGACGCGGTCGCAGATTTCCTGCACCTGGGCGAGGAGATGCGATGAGAGCAGCACAGTGATTCCGCGCCGCTTAAGATCGACAATCAGATTACGAATGTCGCGCGACCCCGCCGGATCGACACCCGCCGTCGGTTCGTCGAGCACGACGAGTTTGGGCTCGTGGATGATTGCCTGGGCCAAGCCGATGCGTTGCAGCATCCCTTTGGAATAAGTCCCAAGCCGCCGCGCACCTGCATTCGTTAATCCGACCAGCTCGAGCAATTCCGCGATCCGTTGCCGCAGGCGCACCCCGCTCAGACCACAGAGTCTCCCGAAAAATCGCAGCGTCTCTTCGCCCGTGAGATATTTGTAAAAATAAGGGTTCTCCGGCAGAAACCCGACCGCTTCACGGCTGTCAACGCGGCTGCTGTCGCGCCCAAAAATTTCGGTGCGCCCGCGCGTCGGTGAAACCAGCCCGAGAATTACCTTGAGCGTGGTGCTTTTGCCCGAGCCGTTTGGTCCGAGCAACCCGTAAACCTCTCCGGGTTCGACCTGCAGATCGAGATCGCGCACCGCCACGACCGATTGGCGATGAAAGGGGATCGGATAAATCTTGGTCAATCCGCTGACCGCAACCGCCGGCTCAGTCATGGCGGATTTCAAAACCTTGCGCGCTGACCGGCTCGGGTAAGGCCGATTCGGTCTGTTTCCTGATGAGGCCGTGCAACTCGCTCTGCTTGATTGCTTCCAAAAAGGCGGCCACCTCGTCCGGGTCGCCGTTGACCTGCATCTCCACGCGGCCATCCGGCAAATTGCGCACCCAGCCGGTCACTTCAAAACCGGTGGCGATGTGGCGGACGCTCCAGCGGAAGCCCACGCCCTGCACATTGCCTTCGTAAAAGACCTGGAGCGACTTTCTCATGTGAACGCCGAACGCTTCATGCTCAACGCTGCGCGTTCAACTCGGCACGGTTAAGTCTCGTGTTCGCTTATTTATACGAATAAACCAGGCAGAAATTGCTGGCCGCGCCCTCGACCAGGTCGACCGAGACAAAATACTGGCCGCTGCTGGTGGGCGAAAAACCGGCTGCCGCCTTGTCGCCCTCGCTAAAGTTTTCGGTCGCCATTTGTTTGCCCGTTTCATCGTAAACATTGACTGCAACTTTTTTGGCGGGATCGAGCGCGCCGATGGAAAACCAATATTGGTTGCCGGCGTAGAGGTTGACGGCAATTAGCGCCAGATCGTGCGGGCTGAGCTGGCCGCACCAATGGCCATCGCGCATTTTGAAACCGTCGTTGGTGAAAGCGCCTGCGACTTCCAGCGCGTTTTTGCGCGCGGCGACATCGCGATCGCTCTGGCCAAGTGCGGCGAGCGCGCTGCTCAGCGCGATCATCCCGAGGGCAACGCAAGTTCGCCAGTTCATTTCGACTCAGCCTTGCTTTGGATCGTTTCCATCATCTTGCCCACGGCGTCGTTGACCTTGCGCACATCCTCGATGCTCGGCGTTTTACCGGCCGGGAACGCCACCAGTTTTTCGATCCCCACCAGTTGTTCCTTCACATCCTTGACCAGCGGCTCGCCCCCCACTTCGCCCGAAATCGCGTTCAACTTCGACTGAATGAAACCAACCAGCGCCGGCTGGCGCAGCACTTTCGCGCTGCGTTCATCGTAATTTTGCACGATTGACGCGCTCACCACCTGCGTGCCGCGCACCCAGCCGCCGATGCTCACCAGGATGACGAGGTCCTGGTCGGCGTGACTTTGCATCGAGGACTTCACTTCGTTCTGGGTCGCTTCCAATTCCTCCTGGAGCGCGTCCCACTCGTCGTTCTCGGCAAATTCGTTTAGGCTGTTGCCGCGGCGCAGCAGGTTCTCGCTCACCCCCAGGGCCTTGGCCAGCTTGATGATGTCGGAGCCGATGTTTTTGACTTGCTGGCTGTCCTTGGCTTCCACCGCGATGAAGCCATCGGCAATTAAGCCGCCGAGGTTGAGCGCGATCTGGGCGCGATTGCGATAGGTCGTCGGGATCGGCGGTCGATATTGGCCCGACCAATTCGGTTTCCCCGGCTTTTCTAACGCGGCGAACAATTCACCCGGCGTCGGAATGCTAATCGAATCGTGCCGAACGGCTTTCGCCAGCTGGTCCGGCGGCAATCGGGGCGGCGCCGCGCCGATCGCCATGGCAGAACCGATTACCACCGTGACGGCGCCAACTCGCACAAGCGCATTCACGGCGGGACGTTACGTGCGGTCGCTGAGAATGCTAGGGAAAATGATTTTTGATCACGGCCGGTCCCCTCTGCACCATCACTTTCTGCATTGTCACGACCGCGGAAGTGCACTAATCGACTCACGCATGTCGAACACGTCGATCGTCGCCATTCATGCCCGCGAAATCCTGGACTCGCGCGGCAACCCAACGATCGAGGCGGAGGTGCGGTTGGAGGGCGGCGCGCTGGGCCGCGCGGCCGTGCCCAGCGGCGCGAGCACCGGCGAGCATGAAGCGTGGGAACTGCGCGACGGCGACCAACGCCGTTACGGCGGCAAGGGCGTCCGGCGCGCGGTCGCCAATGTAAACGAGAAAATCGCGCCGGCCTTGATGGGGTGGGACGCGCGCGACCAGCGCAAGATCGACAATCACCTCATCGAGCTCGACGGCAGCGCAAACAAAAACAATCTCGGCGCCAATGCGCTCCTCGCCGTTTCGCTGGCCGTGGCGCACGCTGCGGCCGCCGCCGAAAACGCGCCGCTCTTTCGTTACCTCGGCGGCCTCGACGCACGCATCCTGCCCGTGCCCATGATGAACATCTTGAACGCCGGCGCGCATTCCGATGCGCCGATCGATTTCCAGGAGTTCATGATCGTCCCACGCGGTCTGGTCAGTTTTCCCGAAGCGCTGCGTTGCGGCGCCGAAATTTTTCATGCCCTCAAGCGCGAACTGCAGGATCGACATCTTTCCACCGCCGTCGGCGACGAAGGCGGGTTCGCTCCGCAACTCAAGTCGGCCGAGGACGCGCTCGAGACGATCGCCGCCGCTGTCACAGCTGCCGGCTACACTCTCGGCCACGAGGTCTTCATCGCTCTCGACGTTGCGTCGTCGGAATTTTTCGACGCCGCTGAAAACGTTTATGTTTTCAAAAAATCGGATGGCTCCAAACACACCGTCGACGAGCTGATCGATTACTATGTCGATCTTTGCGCCCGGTTCCCGATCGTCTCGATCGAGGATGGCTGCGCCGAAAACGATTGGGCCGGCTGGAAAAAATTGACCGCCCGGCTCGGCCAAAAGGTTCAACTGGTGGGCGACGATCTGTTTGTCACGAATGTCGAATTTTTGCGCAAGGGAATCGCCGAGGACGTGGCCAACTCGATTCTGATCAAGCTGAACCAGATCGGGACATTGAGCGAAACGCTCGAGTGCATCGAGCTTGCCCGGAAAAACAATTACACCGCCGTGATCAGCCATCGCTCCGGCGAAACCGAGGACAGCACCATCGCCGACATCGCGGTGGCGACAAACGCCGGCCAGATCAAGACCGGCTCGCTTTGCCGCAGCGATCGCGTCGCCAAATACAATCAACTGCTGCGCATCGCCGAAGAACTTGGTGACAAGGCCGCTTATGGCGCTAATCTGCTCTGAAGTGGAGCGCACCTACGCCGATTTCCGCGAGCGGCACGACGCCACCGTGTGGCAGCGCCTCAATCGAATCATGGGCATTTTGCTCGTGATTGCTGTTTGGCTCGGCATCGTCAGCCTCTTCGTGCCGCCTTACAAACGCCTCATGCAAAGCCGCGCCGACATCGACAATCTCCAGGGCCAGGTCAACGACCAGAAGCTTTTGCTCGCCCGACAGCAACGCGAAGTCAGCCTCCTTCAAACCGACCCGGCTTATCTGGAAACGATCGCCCGCGATCGGCTCGATTTGATGAAGGAAGGCGAAGTGATTTTCCGTCTGGAACCCACGACGTCCGGAAAACGCAAAGAGCGCAGGTAGGGGCGATTGACCTCAATCGCCCGCGGGCGGTTCGGTGAACCGCCCCTACCTCGACATGACAAACGCGGTGACCGCGCTATTTTGTTTCATGCCGACCGAGCTTGTCACAACGGATGCCGCAGACCTGAAAGCGCGTCTGCGCGAGCTGCGGAGGTTTCTTTGACCTTTCCAAACTTCAGGAAAGGTTGACCGCGCTTGAGGCGCGGATGAGCGCGCCGGATTTTTGGAACAATCGCGAGCGCGCGCAGGCGGATGTCGCGGAAGTTTCCCGATTGCGCGGGCTGATCAATCCATTTCACGAGCTCGAACGCGAGCTGGACGATTTCGAAGCGCTACAACAACTGGCCACGGAGGAACCGGACGACGCGCATCGGGTGCAAGCCGAGCGCGAACTGGCCGCCGAACGCGAGCGCCTGGTTCACAAACTGGAAGAGTTCGAGCTCCGTCAGTTTCTCTCCGGCGAGAACGACATGGCGAACGCGTTCGTCACCATTCACTCCGGCGCGGGCGGCACGGAATCGTGCGACTGGGCCGACATGCTTCTGCGCATGTACCAGCGCTGGATCGAGCGCAGCGGTTATCAATCGCAAATTGTCGATCTTCAGACCGGCGAAGAAGTCGGGATCAAATCGGTCACCCTGCTCGTGACCGGCGAGTACGCTTACGGCCATCTCCAAACCGAACGCGGCGTCCACCGGCTGGTGCGAATTTCGCCCTTCGATGCAAACAAGCGGCGGCACACCTCATTCGCCAGTGTCGATGTTGTCCCCGAAATTGCCGACACCACGCCTGTGGAAATTAATCCCGCCGATCTGGAGATCGACACCTTCCGCAGCGGCGGCAAGGGCGGGCAAAACGTCAACAAGGTCGAAACCGCCGTGCGCATTGTCCATAAACCCACCGGCATCGTCGTTGCCTGTCAGGCCGAGCGCAGCCAGGGCCGCAACCGCGACCTCGCCTTGAAAATGCTCAAAGCGAAACTTTACCAGATCGAAGAAGACAAAAAGCGCGCCGAGTTAGATCGACAATACGGCGAGAAAGGCGAGATCGCGTGGGGGAGCCAGATTCGCTCCTACGTTTTTCAACCCTATCAAATGGTCAAAGACCACCGCACCGGCGCCGAAACCAGCAATGTGCAGGAAGTGATGGACGGCAACATCGACATCTTCATCCAGGCGAAGTTGCGCGGGCAAAAAGCCGCGAAGGGGGACGATACTGCGCTGTCATCCTGAGCGAAGCGAAGAACCTCCCGCGAGGCTGATGCATCACACAAGCTAGTCAGCGTGACATTCGCTTCGACTGTGAGGTTCCTGGCTGGCGCTCGGGATGACAACTTTAATACGTGGTGGTCAGCGCTAAGCGAACCGTGATCGAAAGGCGAGGAGGATGAAATTGTAGCGGCGCTTTTCCGCCTTTCGGTCATTCCGAGCGAAGTCGAGGAATCTCTTACCGTTAATTCCGATCCTCGCATCACTCGCGAGCAGGGAGAGATGTCTCGACGCAGCCTGTCCTGAGCGCAGTCGAAGGGCTCGACATGACAAAAGAGGTAGGGGCCGTTGACCCTAACGGCCCGCGGGCGATTGAGGTCAATCGCCCCTACCTTATTAGCGTGAGCCGAAACGGCGGATTGAATTCGCCAGCGAAACGCCGACGACAGTCATCCTGAGCGAAGCGAAGGACCTCCCAGAGGGTAATGGATCACACAAGTTAATCAGCGTGACATTCGCTTGGACTGTGAGGTCCCTCGCTGGCGCTCGGGATGACCAACCTTAATGCGTGGTGGTCAGCGCTAGGCGAAACCGCGGATCGAATTCGCCGCCGTTGTGTTTGCGGCAGCAGGCCAGGCAGGCGATCGCGCGCCGCAGCCGGCGAACACGCGGGAATTTCTCCCGGCAATTTGGGCACACGTAAACGTAACGCGGCGGAAAAGTGCGCCCGGCAAAGGGCAGATTGTGGCAGCGCGCTTCATCAGCAATGCCGAGATCGCGGCATGCGGCCCGCCATTCGGGGCCGTGGGGCGCGATCCGCCGCCGTCGTTTTTGCCGAAATTGCGCGAGCAGATGGGCCAGTTCGTGGCGCAGCGTGCGCTCGATCTCTTCCTCGCCGTGTTCGCGCAGTCGCGGGTTGAGTAAAATGAGGCGCGCACGATAATCGGCGCGACCGGCGGCAGTCTGCAGCCGCGGATTCCATTCCACTCGAAGCTCGCGCGCGATTCGCGTCGCGCCGAGCGAAGCCAACAAATCGCGCGCTTTTGTTTGGAGCACGGCCGTCTCGGCTGTGCGGCCGGCCGGCGTCTCGCCTGTCGGTTTGCGCAAAGAAGATTCGCCAGGCGAGACGCCCGGCAGCCGCACAGGCAAGGTGCCTGTGCTCCGGAAAGGCAAGTCAAGTTGCCGCAACACCGACATACTCGCGAAGTTTGGCTCTGGTTAGACGATTACAAATGCGCTCGATCGCGTTACCCGCAGCTTCGATCTCGTCCGCAGTCGTCCATTTGCCCAAAGAGAAACGCACCGCTGACCTTGCTCGTTCCATCGGCAAACCCATGGCCAGCAAAACGTGCGACGCCCTGACCGATCCCACCATGCAAGCCGAGCCGCTCGACGCACAGACCCCCTCCAAGTCCAGCGCCATGAGCACCGTTTCTGAATCGAATCCCCCAAAGCTGACGTTGAGAGTGTTGGCAAGGCGCGGAGCCGAAGCGCCATTTTGCGCCGCCGGAGGAACAGTTGTGGCGATCCTTTGCCACAACCGATCGCGCAGTTGTGATTGTCGATCTTGCGCGCTCTCGCGATCAACCGTTACCCATTCGGCCGCCGCCGCCATGCCGGCGATCCCGGCCACGTTTTCGGTGCCAGGTCGCCGCTCGTTCTCGTGCGAGCCGCCGAAAAGAATCGGTTGGATCGACAAACCGCTGCGCAGGAAAAGAAATCCCGCGCCTTTGGGGCCGTAAAATTTGTGCGCGGCAAAACTGGCGGCATCGACGAGCGAAAGGTCGATGTCGATCTTGCCAAACGCCTGCACCATGTCGCTGTGCAGCAACACGCCGCGGTCGCGGCAAATCTGCGAGATTTCGCGCAAGGGTTGAATCACGCCGGTCTCATTGTTCGCGGCCATGATCGAGACGAGTCGCGTGTCCGGCCGGATCGATCCGGCGAGCTGTTCAAGATCGACAATGCCGTCGGCCGAGACATTGAGCCACGTCACTTCAAAGCCTTCATGCTTCTCCAAATGCTCGAGCGCGTGCAGGACCGCGTGATGCTCGGTCCCGGCCGAAATGATGTGCGCCCCACTCGAACTTGACCGGTTTAACCGGTCAAGTTTGCCACGGCCCAAGGGACCATGCGCCAGGCCGAGCACGGCGAGGTTGCACGATTCAGTCGCGCCGCTCGTGAAGATGATTTCGTTTGGCTTGAGGCGAAGAAGGCCGGCGAGCTTATCGCGCGCATTGTCGATGCCGGCGCGCGCTTCGCGGCCGGCCGCATGAATGCTCGATGGGTTGCCGAAAAAGCGGTCGAGGTAGGGCAGCATCGCCTCGCGCGCGGGCGGGCAGAGCGGTGTTGTCGCGTTATAATCGAGGTAAATCATTCCGTGAACTCCTCGCGGGTGCTGGCGGGACGCTTCTTGCGTTTCGGTACGATGCGCAATTGTTTTTCCTCGTAGTAAACGAGTGAATCAGGGGGCACGCTTTGCACGAGAAAGACGTTACCGCCGATTGTCGATCTTGCCCCGATCACGGTTTCGCCGCCGAGGATGGTGGAGCCGGGATAGATCGTGACATCGTCCTCGACGGTCGGGTGGCGTTTGCCGCCCTTGATGATTTTGCCGTGCTCATCCTTCTGGAAACTGCGCGCCCCGAGAGTGACGCTGTGATAGAGCTTTACCCGCGAACCGATCTCGCTCGTCTCGCCAATCACGACACCGGTGCCGTGATCGATGAAAAAATGCGAGCCGATCTTGGCACCGGGATGAATATCGATCCCGGTGCGGCTGTGCGCCCATTCGGTCATGATCCGCGGAATGAGCGGCAGATCTTTTGCGTAAAGCACATGCGCCATGCGTTGAATGGCGATCGCTTCCAGCGCGGGATAAGCGAGAATGATTTCCTCGTAGCTTTTCGCGGCCGGGTCGCCCTCGAAGGCAGCGTCGATATCGGTCCAGAGCACGCGACGCAAGCGCGGCAGCTCGGCGAAAAACGTCGACAAAAATTGTTCGGCCCGCGCTTCGGTCGCCTCGTTCGGCGGAACTTTGCCGAGGCTCCGGCAAATTTCCGTTTTCAAACGGGCATGCAGGCCGCGAATGCGCACACGGGTGGTTTCAGTCAAATCTCCCGAACTGACGACCGATTCGCTGCGAAAGCCCGGAAACATCAGGCTCATCAACTCGGCGCAGGCCGCTTCGATGGCGAGACGCGAAGGAAGCGTGGCTGCGGCTTCGAGATAATTTATGCCGCCGGTCTCGCTGTAGGTTTGCAACAGTTCATCGACTGCATCGCTCTCGCTTTTGTGCACGCGACAAACTATGCGCCGCGTTCGGCTGTTTGTCATTCCGAGCGGAGTCGAGGAATCTCTTGTTGTTTGTTCTGAGTTCTCGCTTCGCTCGCGAACAGTTAGAGATGTCTCGACTTCGCTCGACATGACAGAGGTGCAGTGGAAAGTAAAACTCGCATGAAAGGCTTCCAAGTCGCCGGTCTGCCGCCGGATGAGCTGAACACGTTTTTGTCCGGCGTGCATGCGGATCCCTTCCGGATCCTCGGGCCGCACCGGATGGGCGACGGAGTGGCGATTCGCGTCTTTCGCCCGGATGCGCGCAAGATCGACATCCTCCGTGACGGGCAGGCGGCGGTGGAAGCCGAGAAGGTCCATCGCGACGGCTTTTTTTGCGCGGATGTGCCGGGTGAGACGCGCGAGCTGGATTATCGCGTGCGCGTCACGAATTGGAGCGGCGCCGAACAGGTCCTGCGCGATCCTTATCAGTATGGCCCGATCATGGGTGAGATCGACCTGCATCTCTTCTCCGAGGGGCAGCACTGGCAGCTCTACGAAAAATTCGGCGCGCATCTGCGCGAAATTGCGGGCGAACGCGGCGTTTATTTCGCGGTCTGGGCCCCGAACGCGCAACGGGTGAGCGTGGTCGGCGATTTCAACAATTGGGACGGCCGCGTCAATCCCATGCGCAAACTGCTCGGCAGCGGGGTGTGGGAACTATTTCTGCCGGGGATCAAAGCGGGCGCGCATTACAAGTTCGAGATTCGCACGCAAAATGGGGCGCTTTTACTCAAGAGCGATCCATTCGCGTTTTTCAATCAGCACGGCAAATCAACCGCCTCACTCGTCTACGACCTGGGAAAGTATCAGTGGAAGGACCGGGAATGGATGGAAACGCGACTGGGCAAGGATTGGCCGCGCAGCGCAATGAGTATTTACGAGGTCCATCTCGGTTCGTGGCGGCGTCGCGCCGACCAGGCCAATCGGCACCTCAGTTATCTCGAGTTGGCCGAGACGTTGATTCCCTACGTTCTGGAAATGGGCTACACCCACATCGAGCTGTTGCCCATCGCCGAACATCCCTTTGAAGGTTCGTGGGGTTATCAGGTCACCAATTATTACGCGCCGACGAGCCGCTACGGCACACCGGACGAGCTGCGCGATTTCATTGATCGGTGTCATCGGGCCGGCATCGGCGTGATCATGGATTGGGTGCCGGCGCATTTCCCGAAGGACGCGCACGCGCTGGCCGAGTTCGACGGTACCGATCTTTATGAGCACATGGACCCGCGCCAGGGCGAGCACCAGGATTGGGGCACGCTTATTTTTAATTTCGGCCGCAACGAAGTCCGCAATTTCCTGATCGCGAATGCGCTTTTCTGGCTGGACAAATATCACATCGACGGCCTGCGCGTCGACGCGGTCGCGTCGATGCTTTATCTCGATTATTCGCGCAAACCCGGGCAGTGGATCCCGAATGTTTTCGGCGGCCGCGAAAATCTCGATGCCATCTATTTTTTAAAACGCTGCAACGAGATTTGCTACGAGCGTTTTCCGGGGATCGTGACGATCGCGGAGGAATCGACCGCCTGGCCCGGCGTGTCGCGCCCGACGTATCTCGGCGGGCTTGGCTTTGGATTCAAATGGAACATGGGCTGGATGCACGATTTCCTCGAATACATGTCGAACGATCCGATTTACCGGCGCTATCACCATGGCAACATCACTTTCTCGCTCCTCTACGCTTTCACCGAGCATTTTGTCCTCGTGCTCAGTCACGACGAAGTCGTGCATGGCAAGCGCTCGCTCCTGTCCAAAATGCCGGGGGACGAATGGCAGAAATTCGCCAATCTGCGGATGTTTTATGCCTGGATGTACGGTCAGCCCGGGAAAAAGCTCTTGTTCATGGGCGGCGAATTCGGCCAGTGGCGGGAATGGAACCACGACGCCAGTCTTGACTGGGACCTTGTCGATCTTCCGCGGCACGATGGACTGCGCCAGCTGGTGCAGCATTTGAATTACACCTACAAAAGTGAACCGGCGCTCTGGCAGCAGGACGACAGCCACGAGGGTTTCGAATGGATCGATTTCCATGACGCCGACAATTCGGTCGTCTCTTTTCTGCGCCGGTCGCGCGAGGGCGATGTGATCGTGTTCGTGGTGAACGCGACGCCGGTGGTGCGGCACGATTATCGGCTGGGTGTGCCGCGCCCCGGGTATTATCGCGAAATCATCAACAGTGATGCCGACACCTATGGCGGCGGCAACGTGGGAAACTACGGCGGCGTGAAGAGCGAAGATCGACAATGGATGGGCCGCGAACATTCCATTCTCATTCAACTGCCGCCCTTGGCGACACTCGCGTTTAAAGCGGAGTAAATTGTAGAGGCGCTTGTGCCAAGCGCGTGTTTTTCTGTTCGGTGCTTGACACAAGCACCGCTACAAAGCTGTGCTTTTTAGCATGCCGGACCGGCCGCCGCGGCTGCGCTGGGTGTTTCAATCGTACGATCCACCGCTTTGGTTTGTCACTTTTAACACCCATAAGCGGCGCAAGCTGCTGGCGAACTCGGCGGTACACGACGAGTTAATTCGCTTTGCTCGAGAAGGTGAATCTCGCGGGATTGCTGCCGGCCGCTACGTCATCATGCCGGATCACATTCATCTTTTCCTCAGGGGCAGCGCCGATTTCGTTCTCACGCAATGGGTGCGAATGTTGAAACGCCGGCTTTCAACAGCCCTTCCGCACGCAACGCCTCATTGGCAGGCTGGGTTTTTCGATCATGTGATTCGCCACAGCGAAAGCTACGCGGAAAAATGGGAGTACGTTCGGCAGAATCCCGTCCGCGCTGGATTGGTCAGCAACCCGGACGAATGGCCGTGGCAGGGCGAAATCATGCGGGTCGAGGCATAGACTTGTAGGGGCGCTTGTGCCAAGCGCCTGTTTTTCTGTTCGGTGCTTGAGACAAGCACCGCTACATCGGACGGGATTCAGGCCCCACGGTTAAACCGCTGGCCGGCGTAGCCTTCGTGCTTGACTATTCTCCCGCCTCCCGGTAGAAGGGAATCGCCATGAAAAGGAACCTCCACGCCGCTTTCACTCTGATCGAACTTCTGGTCGTTATCACCATCATCGCCATTCTGGCGAGTTTCGCGCTGCCCGCCTACACGAGCGTGCAGGAACGCGCGCAACAAACCAAAGACCTCTCCGACGCGAAACAGATCGGTCTCGCGCTGAAACAGTTTGCCAGCGATAACAACGGCAGTTTTCCCAACAAGGTCCCGGCGCTCGATTACTCGGCGGCATCTACTTTGACCGGCAGCAATAAAAGCAACGATGCTTTCTGGTGGTTGTTTCCCAACTATCTCCAGAGCGAGGATATCTTCGTCGTCCCAGGATCGCAGTGGAGCCCTAACAATCCCGACAATAAGACGGACCCGGCGGGCGCGGCCGGGCGAAGTGAGACCTTAAAACTGGGCGAATGTGGTTACGCCTACGTCACCGGCCTCACCGACACATCTAATCCTGCCTTCCCCTTGGTGGCCGATGGCTTCAGTGCGACCACGGCACTCACCTACGAAACGAGCAAATCGGTCAAGGGCGGCGTGTGGGCGGCGAGAAAAGCGATTGTTCTTTTCTGCGACGCGAGTGGTCAGATCATGAAGGTCGATGCCTCGACCAAGACGGTGAAGCGTCCCACGGGGGAAAATCTGTTCGCCGCCGGCACCAACTGGCTGGACGCAAGCGCGAACTTTGTTCTCAACCCTCAATAAGGCAGAACACACTTACAGGAAGGCAATTACGGGGCGACCAAGGGCCGACCGGCGCACGATGCTTCGGTTGAGCTCAGTGATTTAGCATTAGTACCACCCCAGCAACCCCACCCCACCAATGAAACGACAAGCCGCAACTGCTTTCACCCTCATCGAACTTCTCGTCGTCATTACTATTATCGCAATTTTAGCCAGCTTCGCCCTGCCAGCCTACACCGCGGTGCAGGAACGAGCGCAACAGACCAAAGATTTGTCCAACGCGAAGCAAATCGGGCTCGCCTTGAAACAATTCGCCAGCGATAACGCCGGCTACTTTCCCGCGAAAGCGCCGTCGGCAGACTATTCCACGGCCGCCGCGCTTACCGGATCCAGCGTTTCGAACGACGCTTTTTGGTGGCTCTTCCCCAACTATCTTCAAGGCGAAGACGTTTTCATGGTTCCGGGTTCCAAGTGGACGCCGACCAATCCGGACAACAAAATTGATCCGGCCGGCTCTGGCAGCCGGAGCGAGACACTGAAGCTGGGCGAAAACGGTTACGCTTACGTCTGTAACTTGACCGATACGTCAAATCCGGCATTTCCACTGGTCGCGGACGGCTTCAGCGACACCACAGCGATCACCTACGACACCAACAAAGCGAATAAAGGCGGCGTCTGGGCGGCGAAGAAAGCGATTGTGATTTTGGCTGACGCCAGCGGCCAAATCATGAAAGTCGACACGGTCGCCAAGATCGTGAAACGGCCCAACGGCACGAACTACTTTGCCCCGGACGTCGACTGGCTGGACGCGGCGAGTAATTTCGTTCTGAACCCGCAGTAGCCGCCGGCAAGTCACCGCGCCCGGGCCAACCAAGCCGAGGGCTACAGCACTTCTGAACCGAACTCGCCGTCAGCCAGGCGGGTTTTGATTTTCATTTTCGGGCGAACCGACGCGATTGTGCGGATGAGTTTGCCATCATCGTCGGTGGTGATGCTGTAACCGCGTTGGAGCGTGGCGTTGGGGCCGAGGACGCGCAGGAGCGCTTCCACTTCGTGGAAACGGTGGCGAGCGCTTTCCAGAATGCGCGCCGGCGAGTCAGCGAAGCGGCGGCGAAGATCGATCAAGCGGTTGCGGCGGAGGTTGAGCTCGTGCGCGGGGCTGCGCGCCGCGATGGTGCGCGCCATGTGAATGAGCGCCCGTTTGCAATTGTCGATCTTATGGCTGAGGCAACGGCGCAGCGCTGCGTGAGCGTGGTCGATTCGTTGGTAGCCGTCGCGCAGGCGTTGCAATAGTTCGCGGCCGAGCGCGCGTCCGAACACTTCAACGCGCCGGCGAAGATCGACAATATCGGGCACGATCAATTCGGCCGCCGCGCTCGGCGTTGGTGCGCGCAGATCGGCCACGAAATCGCAGATCGTAAAATCGATCTCATGACCAACGGCCGAAACGATCGGCACGCTCAGCTCGGCGATGGTGCGGGCGACGATTTCTTCGTTGAACTCCCAGAGATCCTCCAAGCTGCCACCGCCGCGGGCGACGACGATCAGATCGAGCGGCGCGAACCGCTCGTTGGGCGTGGCGAGCTCACGAAGGGCGACGGCAATTTCCTGCGCCGCGCCGCTGCCTTGCACGCGCACCGGATTGATCAAAATCTGCAACCATGGCGCACGCCGCCGCAGCACGTTCAGGATGTCGCGAATGGCCGCGCCGCTCGGCGAAGTGACGATGCCGATGCGGCGCGGGAATTTCGGCAACGGCCGCTTCCGTTCCGGGGCGAACAAGCCTTCGGCTTCGAGCTTGCGTTTGAGCGCTTCGAATTTTGCCTGCAAAACTCCCAGCCCGCGCGGCTGGAGGATTTGGACGTTGAGTTGATACTGGCCGCGCGCTTCAAAAACGGTCACGCTGCCATAAACCTGAACCTGCGCTCCGTCGGCCAGCGGGCGCCGCAGCGGCACCATCGTGTCGCGCCAAATAATGCAGGAGATCTGCGCCCGCCGGTCCTTGAGTGTGAAATACTGGTGGCCGCTCGGATGCAGTTTGTAATTCGAGATTTCACCCTCGACCCAAACCGCGCCGAACCGCGTTTCGAGCAGGCCGCGGACTTGCCGGGTCAGCTCGGACACGGTGAAGACTTTGGCGCTCTTTTGAAAAAAATCGGCCGTTAATTGCATGGCGCGAAAACGCGGTTTCCGGGGAGCGCACGCGCCCTCGCGTGCTGGCGATGGCGCCCTCGCCATCGCGGACTTTGGGAGTCGCGTTCATTTCTCGTGCTGCTCAAGCGCAGAGCGTTTCGGCGAGGGCGCCGAAACGTGCACGCGAGGCGCGTGCGCTCCCCGGAGTGAGGGTTCCAAATCATTGGCCGAACAAGTCGCTTTGCGCGCCTGCCGGCGGTTTGAGGCCCAGCTTTTTGTAGGCGTTAGCGGTGGCGACACGGCCCTGCGGAGTGCGTTTGATGTAGCCTTCCATGATCAGGTAGGGCTCGTTCACTTCTTCGAGCGTCCCGGCTTCTTCGCCAATCGCGACGGCGAGTGAGTTCAACCCCACGGGGCCGCCGTTGAATTTGTGGATCAGGGTTTCGATGATGCGCTTGTCCCATTGATCGAAGCCGTCGCGGTCGATCTCGAGCATGGCGAGCGCGCGATCGGCCACGTCGGCGGTGATTTTTCCCTCGGCTTTGACCTGTGCATAATCGCGCACCCATCGCAAAAGATTGTTGGCAGTCCGCGGTGTGCCGCGGCTGCGCGCCCCGATCTCGGTCGCGCCGGCAAGATCGACATCTACTCCGAGCAAGCGCGCGCTGCGCAGGATGATCTTTTGCATCTCCTCGGCGTGGTAATAGTCGAGGCGCGCACTCATGCCGAAGCGCGAGCGCAACGGCGCGCTCACCATGCCCGCCCGCGTCGTCGCGCCGATGAGAGTGAACTTCGGCAGATTGAGGCGGAGGCTGCGCGCCTGCGGTCCCTGATCGATGATGATGTCGAGCCGGTAATCTTCCATCGCGGGGTAGAGATATTCTTCGATCGTCGGCTGGAGCCGATGGATCTCGTCGATGAAAAGCACGTCGCCTTTTTCCAAACTGGTGAGGAGCCCCGCCAGCTCGCCGGCTTTCTCAATCACCGGTCCGCTGGTGTTTTTGATGTTTACTCCCATCTCGTGTCCGATGATGTAAGCGAGGGTGGTTTTGCCGAGGCCGGACGGGCCGCTCAGCAAAATATGCTCGAGCACGTCGCCGCGTTGTTTCGCCGCCTGCACCATCAGCTCGAGTCGCTCGCGCACTTTCATCTGGCCGGTGAACTCGCTGAAGAGCGGCGGCCGCAACGAGCTCTCGAACGCGGCATCTGGCTCGGGCGGTTTCATCTCACAGATTGAGCCACAGATTTACACAGATGAAACACAGATTTCCAGAGAGCGTTCGACACCGGCGCTGTCTGGACATTCCTTAGAGACGCGCGTGAACGGCCGGATCCGGGGAGCGCACGCGCCCCCGCGTGCCGATTTCGGCGCCCTCGCCGAAATCATCTGTGGACGGTAGCATTGAAAAGTTCGCGATCGCGAGGGCGCGCTCGCCAGCACGCGAGGCGCGTGCGCTCCCCAGAATGCGCATGCTCGTGCACATCGTTACTCCAAGTTGTTCGCGAGGATCCGCCGCAGCGAATTATCGAAGGCGGCATCTGGCTCGGGCGGTTTCATCAGCGATGTTTACTGTAGGGGAAGCTGTTAGCTTCCCAACAAAAAAACACGGGGACGCTAACAGCGTCCCCTACAACTCCATTACTCCAAATTCTTGGTCAGGACGAGCTCGGTGCCGCGCGGTTTCAGCATGTAATCGACACGGTCGAACGCCGCCTTGATCAAGTGCAGGCCGAGCCCACCCGGCTCGATCCGGTCGTGGGCGCGGCCGCGCATTTGGTGAAGCGGCACCTGCACGCCGTAATCGCGCAGGCGCACGCGCACGCATTTGCGCAAACCTTCCATGGCCAGCGCGATGGGTTGACCGGCGCGCAGGCCATAGGCGTGGCGGATGATGTTGGTGCAGGCTTCATCCACGCCCAGGACCATGAGCATGCGCTCTTTTTCGGTGAACGGATAGCTGTCGAGAAATTTTCGCACTTCGACGCGCATCCCGGCGAGATTGGCGGTGTCGCTGCTGAAATGGAGATGGATTTTTTTCACGGCACACGGGAAGTTCCTACAGGCTCGTATAGGTCGTCTCGAGGCGAAAGCAATGGACAGTGTGGGAAAGTCCTGTTCCATTTTAGCCATGTGGAAATTGTTCTCCCCGCTGCTTTTTATCGCTGCAACCCTGTCCGCGCAGGAGCAGGGGACAGCCTACGATGCCTTGCGCGTGCTCGGCCAGGAGGCCGGCCGTGACGCCGTCAACCGCGTCATTTCGATCGTCGGGATTGATGGCGCGCCGCAGCCGGAAAAATGGAAACTTCTTGTCGCCGATCAAGGCGCGCGCGGCGGTGTGCGCGAGATCGAGATCGGCGACGGTCGAATCATTTCGGAACGCGCGCCTCGGGAGGGCGTGATCGGTTCGAGCGAGAGCGCCACGATCAACACCGCGCGACTCAACCTCGATTCGACCGGCGCCTACGCGGTCGCGAGTCACACGGCCGATAAATCCGGCACGCCGTTTGCGACTGTTAGTTACACATTGCGCAGCGCTGAACGGGGCGACCCCGTTTGGATCGTGACCTTGCGAGATGAGGCGCGGTGGCCGGTTGGCACGATTTACGTCGGCGCAAACCGCGGAAACGTTACGCGCACTGAGGGCCTCTTCGCCGGCGCCACGATGCAGGATGTGGTGACCACGCCGCGCGAAGTAGAAACGGGCGAGCGCGGCGTGCGCGGTATTTTGAGCACTACCAAAAGCAGCATCAGCCATGGATTTTACGTGGCGCAGCATGAGGCGCGCGACATGTTCGAGCGAGTCAAACGGTCCTTCGCCGATTTCATGGACGCCGATTGAAGCGGCAAGATCGACAATTACGAATGAAGGCGCTGGCGATTGGCCTCGTTTGCCTCACTTCGCTCGCTGCGGCCGAGGATTTCAAAACAATCGACGGCCGCGAATTCAAAGATGCGACCCTCGGTCGAGTGGAACCGGACGGTATCGTTTTGATGACGAGCGCTGGAATTACCAAGCTCTACTTCACCGAGCTGCCGAAGGAAGTGCAGCAACGGTTTCACTACGATCCCGCCAGGGCGGCGGCGTTTGCGGCCGACGAGACCGCGCAACTTGAGGCGGCGCGTAAACAGCGCGAAGAAGCGCGCCAGAGAGAGGTGGAGCAATTGGAGCGCATGGCCGAAGAAAAAAACCGCGAACGCGCCGAGCTGGAGGAGGAGCGGCAGGCTTTGGAAGAACAGCGTCAGGTCCGGCCGCAGCGTCGCACGAATTTTTCCCGCTCAGCCGAAGGCGTGCCCGAGGAAATTTACGAATTGGTGCAGGACCACACCATCGTCATCCGGGGCGGAATCAACGGCGCCAGTATCCGGCTGCGACGCGGGGAACGCTACCCGGGGCGAATTCTCGCCGACCATGGAGAGATCGACATTCGCGGTTACTCTTATTGGGTGCCGGTAGGCGTTTTGCGTCCGGTGCGCGATTGAAATATGGCCGTTCAAAATGCCAACCCTGGGCGCGATGAGGTCTGGCCCTCGCTCGCTTATGCCGAATGGAAGGAAACCTGCGCCACGCTCCACATGTGGACGCAGATCGTCGGCAAAATTCGGCTCACCCTCTCGCCGTGGACGAATCACTCCTGGCACGTCACCCTTTATCTGACGACGCGCGGGCTGACGACCTCTCCCATGCCCCACGGCGCGCGGCTCGTCGAAATCGAATTCGATTTTGTCGCGCATAAGTTGGTCGTGACGACAAATGACGGCGCGCGCCGCGAGATTCCGTTGCAGCCGCGCAGTGTGGCCGAGTTTTACCAAATGACGATGTCGATCTTGGACGAGCTCAACTTGCCGGTGCAGATCAACACTACGCCCAACGAGGTGGTCGAGGCCGTTCCGTTTGAGCGGGATCAAATCCATCGCGCCTACGAGGCCGAGTCTGCAAACCGTTTTTGGCGCGTGCTGCTTCAGGCCGATCGCGTCTTCAAATTGTTCCGCTCACGTTTTTGTGGGAAATGCAGCCCGGTCCATTTTTTCTGGGGCAGTTTTGATCTGGCGGTCACCCGGTTTTCCGGACGCGCCGCGCCGCCGCATCCCGGCGGTATCCCGCATCTGCCCGACGCCATTACCCGCGAGGCTTACTCGCAGGAAGTGAGCAGCCTCGGGTTCTGGCCCGGCAACGACGCGATGCCGGAGGCGATTTTTTATTCCTACGCGTATCCGGAGCCGAAAGGATTCGCGCAAAGCGCGATCCAGCCGGCGGAAGCAACCTACAATTCCCAGCTCAAGGAATTCACTTTGCCTTACGATTTCGTCCGCCAGGCGCCATCGCCCGAGGAAACGCTGCTCGATTTTGCCCAAACCACTTATGACGCCGCATCGAAACTGGGCAATTGGGACCGCGCCGCGCTGGAGGAAAAGAAACCTGACTTGCGTTCCTCCATCCGGCCCTCGTAAATTCCGCCCGCATGTCTTCGATCGGTAAGTGCGACACAGCGGGAGACGCGAAGGACGCGTTGCAGCGCGGCTGGCGCCGGCTTTATGGAGATCTGGACGAAATCGGGGTGAGCGTCGACTGGCACGATTTTCAATCGCCGCGCCCGTTCGACTGGGGCCGCAGTTTTCATCCGCGCACGCTGGAGTTTTGCCTGAATCTGGATGGACGCGGCGCGGTCGGCGCGCCGGGTCGAGCGCCGAGCGATTATTTGCCGGGCAATTGCGGTTACTACGCGCTGGGCGACGAACCGCTCACCGCCACGCGGCAGGCGCATGATCGACATCGTTTCGTGACGCTGGAATTTTCCCGCAAGCATTTGCAGAAGCAGTTCGTGCAAAACGAAGCCGACCTCGAGCCCGAGATCCGGCGCGCCATTTTTGATGAGAAGCAGAGCGTCGTCGCGCCCGTTCGCCCGATGTCGATCCAGCAGCGCGCGGTGGTGGCGAGCCTGGCCGAGCCGCCCGTGGCCAAAGCGGCGCAGATTCTCTGGTATCAAAGCAAGGCCCTCGAGCTGATGGCCCATTTTCTTTTCGCGCCGAAGGACCCGGAGTTTTTTTGCATGCGGCAAAAGCGCGTCGCCCGCGAGCGCGTCGAGCGCGTGAAAGAGATCCTGGCGCGCGACCTGGCCAACCCGCCGAGTTTGGAAATTCTCGGGCAGGAAGTCGGCTGCAGCCCATTTTATTTGAGCCGGATTTTTTCGCGCGGCGTCGGTCTCACCATTCCGCAATACCTGCGCAATCTGCGCATGGAACGGGCCGCCGAGCTGTTGCGCAGTGGTCGTTACAACGTGACCGAAGCCGCCACCGAGGTCGGCTATTCGAGTTTGAGCCATTTCAGCAAAGCCTTTTGCGAAACGATCGGCTGCTGTCCGGCGCTTTATCCCGCGGCTCGCAACGTGATCCTCGACCGCTGATGCGGTCGGAGTAATGGAGTGAGGGAGTAATGGCCGGGATTTTTTTAACACTCGATCACTCCAGCGCTCCATCACTCCAATGAAGATTGCCCGCGCTCTCATCTCCGTTTCCGACAAGACCGGCATCGCCGCCTTCGCCCGCGCGCTCGAACGTTACGGCATCGACATTATTTCCACCGGCGGCACGGCGGAGCTTTTGCGCAAGGAAAAGATCCCGGTGCGCGAGATTTCCACGTTCACAGGATTCCCGGAGGTGCTCGAAGGCCGGGTCAAGACGTTGCATCCCCGGGTGCACGGCGGCCTGCTCTACAAGCGCGGCAACGCTACGCACGAGGCCCAGGCGCGCGAATGCGGTTTTGAGCCGATCGATTTGGTGGTGGTGAACCTTTACCCGTTCGAGAAAACGATCGCCAAACCCAATGTGGCCCTCGCCGAAGCGATCGAAAACATCGACATCGGCGGGCCGGCCATGATTCGCAGCGCGGCCAAGAATTATGAATCGGTCACAGTCGTCGTCGATCCGAGCGATTATGAACCGGTGCTCGAAACCATGCGCGATAACGCCGGCGCGACCACGTTGAAACTGCGCGAGCAACTCGCCATCAAGGCGTTCATCAAATGTTCCGATTACGACCGCGCGATCGGAAATTTCCTCAACAAAGAGCAAACCACCGAATCTTCATTCTCCATTTCCGTGCCGCTGGTCATGAAGCTGCGCTACGGCGAAAATCCCCACCAAAATGCCGCGCTCTACGGCGATTTCGAGCAGCACTTCGAAAAATTCCACGGCAAAGACCTTTCCTATAACAACATCCTCGACATCAGCGCGGCGACGAATTTGATCGCCGAGTTCGACGCGCCCACCGTCGCCATTCTCAAGCACACCAATCCCTGCGGGGTGGGGTCGGATGTCGATCTTCGCCTCGCCTGGGAAAAAGCATTCGCCACCGATAAACAGGCCCCTTTCGGCGGCATCATCATTTGCAACCGGCCAGTCGACGAAGCCCTGGCCAGGGCGATCAGTGAAATTTTTTCCGAGGTAATCATCGCGCCCGAGTTCGAACCCGAAGCGCGCACCATCCTGCAAAAGAAAAAGAATCTGCGGCTCATTCGGCTGACGGCCGCGCCGGACGCGATAAGATCGACAATCGATATTCGCCTGGTCTCCGGTGGGCTGCTCGTGCAGGACGCCGACGGCGCGAACGCGATCCCGCAAAACGTGGTGACCAAACGCGAGCCCACCGAGCCGGAGCTGGCGGCCATGCTTTTTGGCTGGCGGGTGGTCAAACACGTGAAGTCGAACGCAATTGTTTACGCCGGCCCGGATCGGACCCTCGGCGTGGGCGCCGGCCAGATGTCGCGGGTGGACGCCTCGCGCATCGCGATCTGGAAAGCGGAAGAAGCCGGGCTCTCGCTCAAAGGCAGCGCCGTCGCGAGCGACGCGTTTTTTCCCTTTCCCGATGGGCTGATCGCAGCGGCGGACGCCGGCGCGACTTGCGCGATTCAACCCGGTGGCTCGGTGCGCGACAATGAAGTGATCGCGGCCGCCGATGCCCGCAAAATGGCGATGATCTTTACAGCCATACGCCATTTCCGGCATTAGCGCGGCCCGCGCAGCCGCTGCTCTTTTTCTATCTTCTTTGGAAGGTAACCGGAACCGTGACGTTCCATTCCTGGCCGGGCGTTGCTCGCCAGCGGCGCAACGCTTCCAGCGTCACGTTATCGAGCGTGGCGCTTTTGGTTGATTGGATTACCTGGACACTCTTGACCGTTCCGTTGGCCGAAAACGTGATGCGAAACCGGCCGGTGCCCTGGTCTTTGAAGTACGAATAAGCCGGATAGGGAGGCTTGGGATTGTAAATGATCCGCGATTTCTGCCCGCGCGCGCTCGGGCCGCTCTTCGTCCCCGGTTTAACCGGCACGTCTGGCGCGACCGCGCCTGCTTGTTCTTGACCGGGCAATGGAGAAGGCCCCGACGCTACGTTGGTCGCGGCGCGCCATTGCGGTTTGGCGTCGCCGGGAATTTTCGCGACGACCAAATCGAGAGTGGCGGCGCTGCGCACGATATTGGGGCCACGGGGCTGTCCGCCGGGCGACGTGACCACGCCGAGCAGCTCGCCATTTTCGTTCACCACCGGCGCGCCCGTCAGTTCGTTCGGCGGAGGCGCCGCCAATTCCAGCCGTTCGCCTTTGTCATCTGCTTTCGTCGCCGACACCGTCGCGGCAAAGAGCGGCGGCGCGCCGCGGATGAGCGGGCTGGCGATGGCAGCGACGCGCGCGCCGGGAGCGGCGCCGGCCGCTTTGCTCGAAGCGAGAAACGGCACTGGCTTTTTGACATCGGCTTGAAACACCGCCAGGTCGAGCGCCTCAGCGTCGCTCAACATACCCGCGACGTTGTATATTCGGCCCTCGCTTGTCTTCGCCACCGCGTGCGCCGCGTCGGCGAATGCGTTTCGGTTCGCCACGAACCTGCCATCCTGCGAGATGAAAAACCCGGTCGCGGTGCGAAGTAGTTTGCCCGGCTCGTCAAAAACTGAGATGAGGATAACGGCCGGTCCGACACGCTCGATCAGTTTGCGCATTTCGGGCGCAGGAGACTGCGCGCCGGTGCGCGGGACGGTGGACGTTGCGGTGGGCGACAGCGCGGGGGTCGAAGCGGCGGGGGTCGCCGTTGCTGGGGGCACACCGGTGTATTCCGGTTGCGACTTGCGTCCACACCACGACATGGCGAGAAGGACCACGAGAACGGTCCCCGAAAGGATCGCGAGGATTGATTGTCTCATGCGCAGGGTGCCACTGAGATTATACCAAGCCAGGCCCGCTCAGCAGGTGTTCATCCGGCGCGTGACGCGAGGCGCCATAGCCAAACGCTCAGCGCGGCCGCGACGATCAACGCGACCCAGCTCACGGCCATCGGTATTTCATTCGTCCCAAGCGTGACACGCGCTTGATTGACCAGCCGCAGAACGTGCGCAATGGCGAAAATCCCAAAGAAAACGCTCGCAACACGCAACCCAGTCCGTGGTGAATTCATGCGGCCATTGTTCCATGTCGATCTTTCGCTTGTCAGCAAAAAGTTGCTGTCGCGGGCTGCCGCCTTCGGCATGGCTGCCGGCCTTCGCTTAGACTGGACGCGCGCCGCGGAAAAGCGCCGCCTGCACGACGATTCCAATCGCCGCTAGCGCGATGAATAAAATCGTCGACCCGGCCGGCGGCAGCACGATCGTGTGTTCGATGAGATAAGCGCCCACCACCGATGAAACCACGATCAACGCCCAGTCGAACAACATGAGCAACAAGAGCGCCCCGACAATTCCGCCAACGAGAAAGATAATGCCGAAATAACTGGTTGCCGCGATGAAGAACGCCGCCGCCACCGCGGTGGCGAGTTTGCCGCCGGCGAGAAAGCCTGCGATCGCAATCGCGACCTTTTGCAGGAAGAGCGCGAGCAACGCGCCGATAAACCCAAAGACCAATCCGATGCTCAAGCTCAGCACCGGCGAGGGCTCGTGGATAAAATGCGGTGCAACTTCAAACCCGGCCGCGAATCCCACCGCCGCCACGCACAACCAAAACAACCGCCGACCAAACAACAAAACCAGCAGACCAAGCGCTGCGCTGATGATCGGAACTGACAAGTTCACCTGTCAAAAGTTGTAGCGGCGGTTGTGGCAACCGCCGAGCTAAATAGACAGGCGCTTGGCACAAGCGCCTCTACAACCGTCAATGCAGCTGTTCATTTCTTCATCGTCGCATCGCGCGTCGATTTGAACTCATTGCCCGGTTTCCACTCTGGGAACCTGTCGCCGTTGGCGACTTTAACACCGACCTCGAGCAGAAGATCGACATCCTGGGCGGCGCCGGTCAGGTCCCAGTCGGGGTTCACCTGGTCGCTGACCTGGTGGTAGTCCTTCAGGTCGAATTCGTCGGAGCGGGTCGGCGCGTTTTCGGGCCGGGCGAGCAGATGTTCGCCTTTGCCGATGTAAAGCGAGGGAACGCCGGCCTTGGAAAACTCGAAGTTGTCGGCGCGATAAATATTTCCCTTCTGCGGGCGGCTGTTGGGAATGGCGGCGCGTCCCTGGCGCCTGGCCGCGGCGGCGAGCATGTCGTCGAGCGTGGAAAAGCCAAAGCTGATGTCCTCGACATCGCGCGCTTTGCCCCAGACGTTCATGCTGTCGATGTTGATATCGGCCAGCGTTTTCTCGAGCGGGTAAAGCGGGTGCTGCGCGTACCATTTCCCTCCCAACAAACCGGCTTCCTCGGCGGTCGTGCACATGAAAAGAACGGAGCGTTTCGGTGGCGGATTCAATTTCGTGAACGCCGCGGCCAGCTGGATGACCGCGGCCACACCTGAGGCGTTATCGACGGCGCCGTTGAAAATCTGGTCGCCCTGTAACTCGGGGTTGCGGCCGAGATGGTCCCAATGCGCGGTATAGATGAGGTATTCGTCCTTGAGCGTGGGGTGGCTGCCTTCGAGTTTTCCGATCACGTTGCGCGACTGCAGCGAGCGCAGCGTTTGTTTGATGTCGATCTTCGCTTTCGCATTTAACGCCACCGGACGGAATTCTTTCGTCACCGCCGCTTTCTTGAGTGCGTCAAAGTCCTGGCCGGCGTCGGCCAGCAACTTTTTTGCGACCTCGAGGGTGATCCAGGAACGCGCTTGCACAGCGCCCATATTTTTGTCGGGACTATCGAGCTCGAAATTTTCTTTCGACCAACTCGTCTTCACCACCTGCCACGGATAGGCGGCCGGTTCGGTTTCGTGAATGATGATGGCCGCGGCCGCGCCGCGTTGCGCGGCGATCTCGTATTTGTAGGTCCAGCGGCCGTAATAGGTCATGGCGCGGCCTTTGAACATCTTCTCGTCGAGCTTTGATGGATCGGCCGGATCGGGCACCGGCGGGTCGCCGATCAACATAAGGATGGTTTTACCGCGAACATCCACGTCCTTGAAATCGTCCCAGCCGTATTCCGGCGCGACCACGCCATAGCCGACGAAGACGATGTCGGCATTGTCGATCTTGATTTCCTTTTGCAGCCGCGCCGAGGTGGCGACAAAATCATCGGCGAACTTCAATTCCATTGGCGGCTTGTCGCCCACGGTGAAGGCCAGGTGCGGCTCGCTCAGAATACCGGCGAGGGGAACTTCCTGGATGTAACTGCCGTCGGGGTTGCCCGGCTTCAATCCGATCGATTTGAACTGATCGGAAATGTATTTGACCGAAAGCTCTTCGCCTTTGCTTCCCGGTGCGCGGCCTTCGAATTCATCCGAGCCGAGGATTTTGATGTGCGCGAGCAATGCGTCCGGCGTGATGGCGTCGAGCGCGGGTTTGAGCCGCTCTTCCGGCGCGGCGGCGAAGATCGACAATGTGCCGAGTATAAAAATCAGCAGCGTCATTTTCATGCTTCTTCTGTAGCGGCGCTCTATGAGCGTCGCAAGGTGGATCGGTCTCTCCGAGGACGATGTTAAAACAAGTGCGGCTTTGCCGCCTAAAATTACCATCGCGCACGGAGAGCGCGATCCACCTATCTGCTTTCCTGCGAGGGGCCGGCAGACTTTATTTTCTTTTCCGCGCCGATCCCCAGCTTTTTCAGGAAGGGCTCGATCGATTGTTTGCGCCCGAGGAATGTTTCGATCGACAGCACTACATCGCGCGAGTCGCCGGGCTCGTAGATTTCGCGGCGAAGTTTCATGCCGGCTTGTTTGTCGAAGTAACGGTTCTTCGCTTTTTCAAACACAGTGGCCATATCGGCCGCGATCGCGTCGGCCCAGGCGTAACCGTAGTAACCGGCATCGTATCCGTTGAGGTGACCAAAGTAGGTGACGAATGTGGTGGTCTGGTCGATCGGGAGAAAAACTTTTGCCAGGATCGGATTGGAGATCGCGACGCAGTCATACGGCGCTTCTTCCGGGTGCTGGTCGTGCAGGGCGAGATCGAGCGACGCCAATGCGAATTGTCGGCGGTAGGTAACTGCCGCGGTGGCGAGTTTGGCATCATTGAGTTTCTTAACGACGTCCGCTGGGATCTTTTTCGAAGGGTCGCGATAATCCGCCGCGAAAGTGTCGAGAACTTTTTTGTCCCAGACCCAGTTTTGCAGCATCTGCGACGGCGCTTCGACGAAATCGCGCGGCACATTGGTGCCGGCGAAGCGCCCATATTTGGCTCGGGTCACGATCGTGTGGAGCGCATGACCGAATTCGTGAAAGAGCGTTTCCACGTTCGCGTGTGTCAATAACGACGGCTTATCGCCACTGGGCGGCGGAAAGTTGCACAGCAACGTCACCATCGGCCGCTGGTATTTGCCGTCGGGCAATAGTTTGCCGCCGACAATTTCGAATTCGGCGAAGTGATTGAATTTTCCTTCGCGCGGAAACATGTCGAGGTAGAACAGGCCGAGCGGTTCGCCGCTGGTTGCGTCCGTCACGAGATAGAGCTGCAAATCCTCCGTCCATTTAAACGGCGCGCTGATCTGCTCGAATTTCAGGCCGAAAATGCTCTGGTAAATGTTGAACATGCCTTCGAGCACTTTCTGCAACGGGAAAAAATCGCGCAGCGCTTCGGTGTCGACGGCATACTTCTGCTTCTTCAACTGGTTGGTGTAGTAACGCCAATCCCAGGCGTTGATCTTTGCTCCGGGGTCGTTCGTGTCGGCGGCTTTCATCTTTTGCAAAGCGGCCAGTTCGGCGTCGAACTTCGGCTGAATCCCGCCGATGAGATTGTCGATGTAAGCTTTGGCGCCGGCGCCGCTTTTGGCCATGCGCGTTTCGGTTTGGTAATCGTCCCAGGATTTGTAGCCAAGACCGAGGGCGATCTTGTTGCGCAACTCGAGCATCTTGTTTAGGAGCGCGGTATTTTTTTCTTTTACGAGGCTGTCGTGCACGATGTAGAGGCTTTTGCGCGTGGCTTCGCTTTTGGCGTTCTCCTCCACGGCGATAAACTGCCAGGTGACATGGGCCGGCACGGCGTAAGTGTTGTCGCCGGTCTTAACGCCCGGGGCGTTGAGCACGCTCTCGGGAACGCCATTGAGCTCGAGTTTCGTGAACGTTACCGGCGCCCGGGCGTTGACGACGTTGCTGTTGAAATCGGTGCCGAGTTTCGCCAACTCTTTGCGCCATTGCTCGATTTGTTTGCGTTTGTCCGGGGGCAAGTCGAGGCCGGCCCGGTGATAATCACGCATTGTCTCGAACAGTAACTTTTCGTCCTCGCCGGAAAGCTGCGGATGCGTATCGGCATAGGCTTTAAGCGTCTTGTAAACGTCCTCGCGATAATCGATGCCCACCGCCCAGTCTTGAAATGTCTTCACCGCTTTTTCCGCGGCGGCGCGCATGGCAGCATCGGTATTCGACTCCTTGATGACGGTGGCCTTGTTCGCCTGCTGGTTGGCCTGGTAAACGAGGTCATCGAGCGCGGCGAGGGTGCTCTGGAAGGTGACCTTGCCCGGGTCCTGTTGACCGATTTCGTCGAGCGCTTTGTTGGCCTTGTCGATCGCGTTTTTCATCGCGGTCTCAACCGCTTCGGGTGTTTGTTCCCACTCGGGAAGGGTGAGAATGGCGTTGGCTTTTTCTGCGGCGGCGCGGAAGTCGTTCACGGTCTTCATCTCCGCCGCGCCAAGATCGACAATCGCCAGCGCACACAAGATCGACAAAGCCGGCATTTTCATGTTGTTCTCTAGCGGCGGTCTATGGCCGTCGCAAACATTCGCCAAGTCTGTGCTCAAAAACTTTCTCCTTGCCTTCATTCCCCTTTTTGTCGCGATCGATCCGATCGGCTTGATCGCTCTTTTCATGGGCCTCGGCACGAATGCTTCGCACGAAGATCGACAACGGCAGGCGTTTCTTGGAATTTTTACCGCGCTGCTCATTTCGATCGGATTCGTTTTTCTGGGCAGATTCGTTTTTGCCGCGCTTGGCATCACGGTGGCGGATTTCCAGGTGGGCGGCGGACTGATCTTGCTCGTGCTGGCGGTGCGCGAGCTCGTCGGCATTGGTCCGCAGGACCGCGGCAGCAGCAATGAATTCGGCGTCGTGCCGCTCGGGATGCCCTTGATCGCCGGGCCGGCGCTGCTCACTGCGCTGCTCGTCCTGGTGGATTCGGTCGGCCTCTTGTTCACGCTCGTTTCGCTCATCGTGAACCTCGCGTTGGTCGCAATCGCGCTCTGTAACGCGGAACGTTTTTCGCGCTGGATGGGCCGCCAAGGTCTGCGCGGCGTTTCTAAGATCGTCGCTCTCCTGCTTGCGGCGATTGCGATCAGTCTTATCCGCCGCGGCTGGCAGGCAACCTGATCGACGGTGTCGCCATTATTTCGTCGCACCGCGGTGGCCCTAAGCGTGCTGCTCCTGCTTGCGCTCTACGGGTGGGAAGCGCACGGGAGACGCGACGTGGCCGCGACGCCGTTGAACCAGGCTGATCAGGCTGCCTATCTCAGTTATGCCCGGCGCATGCATGAGACGCATTACGCGGTCGCGGGCGATCGAAATCGGATGCCGCTCTTTCCTTTTCTTCTCTCGCTCGTTTACCGGCCGGGAATGACGGAGGGCGAATTTCTCGACCGCGCCCAGCAGTTCAACATCAACATGTCGATCTTACTGCTCGCGCTGCTCTTTCTAATCTTTCGCCGGTTCTTTGCGTCATTTTATGCGCTGGCATTGCTCGCGACCACCGCCTTTGGCGTGTTCGTCTACCGCGCCGGCATCGTGCAGGCCGAACCGCTTTTTTATTTTCTCGGCTTCTGCGCCTTTCTCTTTTTGTTGGAAATGCTGACCGCGCCGCGCTGGTGGCTGGCCGTTTTGGCGGGAGCATTCACAGCACTCGCCTATCTGACGAAAGCTTCGATCCTGGCGATGCTTCCGATTTGGGCGGTCGTTTTTGTGGCGCAAACGATTTGGGAATGGGGCAGGCGTTTCTCCGCGGCCGACGCGCGACGGCGACTCGGGCATTTCCTCATGGTCATGGGCGCTTTCGCCGCGGCGGTGTGTCCCTACGAGCGCACGAGCAAAGAACTTTACGGCCAGTATTTCTTCAACGTGAACTCGGCTTACTACATGTGGTGCGACTCCTGGCCCGAAGCGCTCGCCTTTACCGAAGCCCAGCGCAGCGCGAACCTCGCGCCTGATCAGGTGCCGTCGCCGGCCAAATATTGGCGCGAGCATTCCCTCGGCCAAATCGCGGCGCGAATGTTGCACGGTATGAAAACGCTCCTGACGCGCAGCGCGAAATTGCCGGGTTACTACAAATTTGTTGCCCTGTTTGTTGGCGCGATTGGCCTGCTGGCGGTGCGCCGATCCAGCGTTTTCGCGCGGCTGAGCAAAGAACACGCGTTCGCGGCAGGATTTTGTTTTCTCTTTCTGCTCAGTTACGTCCTTTTATACGCCTGGTACGATGCGGTCGTGACCGACAGCAGATTCATTCTCTCGCTTTTTCTGCCGTTTGTCTTTGCCGGTTCGAAGGTGCTGATTGCGCTCGACGACGACCGTTCATTGACGATTCTTGGCCGCCGTTTTGGCTTCGTGCAATTATTCGCGCTCGCGCTGTCGGCGCTCGCGCTGATTGACATCGGCTACAACGCGCTGCGCGTCAGTCGCGTTATGACTTAACGGGGCGCACCTCACCGCGCCTCATTAAACCAACGGCCCTTGGCCTAACTCAAATGTGACGGCGCGATTGCGGCCACCACTCTTCGAGTTTGGCGCTCCGGTCACCAGCCTGGTAACGGCGATTCAACTCGACTTCGATCGCTTTGATTTCATCCTGCTGCCGAAGCGGTGTCCCTTGATAGATGTAATACGGTGTCCCATGTCGATCTTGTCCCTGCGGAACCATGGCGTAAAGGTCGAGCCGGCGTTTTTGCAGCGCCGCGGTTGTCCAGGTGGCATAGCCTGGGCTCGGGTGACCCCATGCTTCGGTCGTAGTCGAATAGCGGCTGTAAGGATAATTGGTATTGGCGACCGTGATCTGTTGCGGCTCCTCCGCGCAGCCGTAAAGACCGGCCAACGATATCATTGCCAGTAGTTTTTTCATGGTGTTGAGCTCCCTTTGATTTTCGCGAATCCGGGGATTCAATTTATTCAACCGCGCCGGCCTGTCGAGGTCGCGCAGGTTTTGCTCGAATTTTTCCCGCGGCTGGCGTCTAATAGGAAGCGGCGCTGCCAGATTGACACCTGCGGCGGCTTCACTAGTGTCCACGGCTTTATGAGATTTCCCCTCGCCCTAACGACCAGGATCGCGGGCTACATCATCGGCCACAAGCTGCGCGGGACCAAGAAGTTCGCCACCGTGCTGCAGCTCGAGCCGCTGCATACGTGCAACCTCACCTGCACAGGTTGCGGGCGGATCCGCGAATATTCCACCTCGCTCAAGGACATGATGAGCCTGGAGGATTGCCTTGGCGCGGCGGAAGAATGCAACGCCCCGATGATCTCGATTTGCGGCGGCGAACCGCTCATCTACCCGCACATCGAAGCGCTCGTCGACGGCCTGCTCGGCCAGGGCCGGATCGTCTACATCTGCACCAACGCGATGTTCATGCGCAGAAAAATGCGCGATTGGCTCGCCCGGGAATTGAGCAAGGCGCAAAACGGACAAGGCGCCGGACTCGAGCGCAAGATCGACATCCTGGTCAGGCAAGGTTTGCTCAGCGAGAAAGACCTGGCGGAAATTCGAAAGGGCCCGAAAAACCCGGCCAAGCCCGTGATCGCGCCGCACAAATGGATGTATTGGAACGTGCATCTCGACGGGCTCGAACGCACCCACGACCTCATCGTGGAACGCGAAGGCGTCTTCAAGGAATGCATCCTGGCCATCAAAATGGCCAAGGTCCTGGGTTACCAGGTGGCCACGAACACGACCGTCTACAAAGAAACCGATATGCACGAGATCGAGCAGATGTTCGATTATCTGGCCGATCTCGGTGTTGACGGCCACACCATCACGCCGGGCTACGATTACGACGCCGCCAAGAAAGACATGATCAAGCGGCTCAATTTGCGTCCGGAAAATTTCTTCCTCACCCGCGCCATGACGGTGGAGAAGTTCCAGAAGATCGATGAATGGATGAATCGTTACACGTTTTTTGGGACGCCGCTTTATTTCGAATTTCTGGCCGGCAAACGCGACCTGACCTGCTCAGCCTGGGCCATTCCCACGCGCAATATTCGCGGCTGGAAAGGCCCATGTTATCTCATGACCGACGCGCATTACTCCAGCTACGCGGAACTGCTCGAGAAAGTGGAGTGGGACCGTTACGGCGTGGTCGATGGCGTGGCGCGCGACAGCCGTTGCGAAAATTGCATGGTCCATTGCGGCTACGAGCCGACCGCGACGCTTGGACTTCAGGCGCAACGCGGGGATACCTGGAAAAACATTAAGTTCAATTTCGGACGTAAACCGAAAACGCGGGGCAGAGGCAGCGAAGTCCTCGCCTTTAACGGCGTGAGCTGCGGAAACGGTCATCTTACGGGCAAAAACGCGCCGGCGTCGTCGGCGCAAGCGTCGTAAGATCGACAATCGCTGTCCCGTTGGGATAAGATCGAATTTTTTATGAGCCGTTCCACTGATGTGATCGCATTGCCAAGCGCCGCGCCCGATGTGGCGCCGGCCTACGCCGCGGCGGACACGGAGATAGCGCAGGCGATCACGCGCGCACAGGAGAACCTTCTCCGGCAACAAAAGCCGGACGGCCATTGGTGCGGCGAGTTGATCGTCGACAGCACGCTTTGCTCAGACTTCATCCTCTTTATGCATTGGTTCGGCGAAGTGGATGAGCGGCTTCAGCAACGCTGCGTTCGTCACATTCTCAAACACCAGCTGCCCGACGGCGGCTGGAACATTTATTACGGTGGCCCGAGCGAGATCAACGCGTCGGTCAAAGCTTACTTCGCCCTCAAGCTCTCCGGCCACTCGCCCGACGCCCCTTTCATGGCCGAGGCGCGCGCGAACATTTTGCGACTGGGCGGCATCCCGCGATTGAACACGTTTAGCAAACTCTATCTCGCGCTGCTTGGGCAGTTTCCCTGGAAATACTTGCCCGCGATCCCGGTCGAGATGGTGCTGCTGCCGGCCTGGGCGCCCTTTAACATTTACAAGATGTCTTCCTGGAGCCGGGCCATGCTGGTGCCGCTCGCGATCATCAATCATTTCAAACCCACGCGCGAATTGCCCGGGCTCAAACAACTCCACGAGCTCTATCCGCTCGGCACCGAGCACAAGGATTTCACTTTGCCGCGTGATGCGCGCTTTTTCACCTGGCGAAACTTTTTCCTTCGCGCCGATCGCGTCCTGAAATTCATCGACAGCCTGCCGGTCCACCCGCTGCGCCGCGTTGCGCTGGAAGAAGCCGAGCGCTGGATGATCGAGCGGATCGGCGAGGGCAGCGACGGCCTCGCGGCGGTCTATCCGGCGATGCTCAACTCATTGATAGCGCTGCGCGCTCTCGGCTATCCGAAGACACATCCAATTTTTGATAAAGCACGCCGGGATTTCGCCGGACTGTTCGTCGATGACCCGGAGGATTTCCGAATTCAACCGTGTCTCTCCCCCGTATGGGACACCGCCATTGCGGTCATCTCTCTGGCCGAGTCCGGTCTGCCGGCGGAGCATCCGCGCTTGCAGCGAGCGGCCGACTGGCTCGTGAACAAGGAAGTGCGCATCCGCGGCGACTGGGCGATGAATAATCCGCATCCGGAAGCGAGCGGCTGGGCCTTCGAATACAACAACGTTTACTATCCCGATACGGACGATACGGCGATGGTGCTCATGGCGTTGCGCCTGGTGCGCCCGAAAGATCGACAATCGCTCGAGCAATTGTTCGGTCGCGCGCTCGACTGGGTATTGAGTTTTCAATGCCGCGACGGCGGCTGGGCCGCCTTCGACAAGGACGTGACCACGCACTGGTTGGAAGACATGCCCTTCGCGGATCACAACGCCATTCTCGATCCCACCTGCAGCGATCTGACCGCGCGCATGCTCGAGTTGCTCGGCTACGTCGGCTTCGATCCGGATGAACAATGCGTGCGCGATGCCATCCAGTACTTGATCGACACCCAGGAGGACGACGGATCGTGGTATGGCCGCTGGGGCGTTAACTACATTTACGGAACTTGGCAGGTGTTGCGGGGACTGCGCGCCATCGGTCAGGACATGAGCCAGGATTGGATCCTGCGCGGACGCGACTGGCTCGAGAGTTGCCAAAACGAAGACGGCGGCTGGGGCGAAACCTGCGCCTCCTACGACACGCGCGAGCTCAAAGGCAAAGGCGACAGCACCGCGTCGCAAACCGCCTGGGCGATCATGGGTATTTGCGCCTGTGGCGACCTCGACCGGCCCAGCATTCAACGCGGGTTGCGTTTCCTTTTGAGCCGGCAAAGGCCCGATGGCGCATGGGACGAACCGCAAATCACCGGCACCGGCTTTCCGAAAGTGTTCTACCTCAAGTACGACATGTACCGGCAAAATTTCCCGCTCCTCGCGCTGGCCACTTACGTGAACTATCGAAGCGGCAACGGCGATCTTCCCAGCTCCTATCGCTGCGATTAATGGAGGGACGGGCTCTGTCCCGTCCCAAATAATTGGACGACACGGAGGTCGTCCCTCCAAAAGATCGACATCTTCGCCGGGCTGCCGATTGACCGGCATTCGGTGCGACCTATCGTGACGTATGGCTTACGAACTACCGAAATTACCCTACGACTATAATGCGCTCGAGCCGCACATCGACGCGCAGACGATGGAGATCCATCACACCAAGCATCATCAGACCTACATCACCAACGTAAACAATGCCCTTAAAGGAAAAGCCGATCTGGAAAATAAATCGGTCGAGGATTTGATCAGCAATCTCAATTCCGTGCCCGAAGATATTCGCACGGTCGTGCGCAACAACGGCGGCGGCCACGCCAACCATTCTTTTTTCTGGAAAATCATGGGTCCGAAGGCCGGTGGCGAACCGAAAGGCAAACTGGCCGACGACATCAAATCGACCTTCGGCAGCTTCGACGCGTTCAAGGAAAAATTTGCCGCCGGCGGCACGGGACGCTTCGGCAGCGGGTGGGTCTGGCTGATCAAAAACAAGAGCGGCAAACTCGAAGTCGTCTCCACGCCCAATCAGGACAGCCCGCTCATGGACGGGAACACGCCCATCCTCGGTCTCGACGTTTGGGAACACGCCTATTACCTCAAGTACCAGAACCGCCGCCCCGATTACATCAAAGCCTGGTGGAACGTGGTCAACTGGGACGCGGTGGCGAAGAATTACTGAGGTGCTTTGCTGTAGCGGCGGTCTATGACCGTCGCAAATATTCCACCCAAGATAGTGCGACGGTCGCAGACCGCCGCTACAGACAAATGGCCTACCTCAACGAAAACTATCTCAAGCTTCAGGCCGGCTTCTCTTTCCCGAGATCGCCCGGCATCTTTTGTCATTCCGAGCGAAGTCGAGGAATCTCTCATTATAAGCAAGAAGAGATGTCTCGACTCGCGCTCGACATGACAAGGTTCGATTACCCAGCACGAACACGGCCATGGCGTTCTTGAACGAAAATTACCTCAAACTGCAGGCCGGCTATCTTTTTCCCGAGATCGCCCGCCGGGTGCGCGAGTTTTGCGAAGCAAATCCTGACGCGGCGAAGCGCTTGATCCGTTGCGGCATCGGCGACGTAACCGAGCCGCTGCCGCGTGTTGCGATTGAGGCGATGAAAAAAGCGGTGGACGAGCTCGGCCATCGCGAAACCTTTCGCGGTTACGGGCCGGAGCAGGGCTACGAATTCCTTAGATCGACAATCGCGCGGCACGATTATCGGGACCGCAAGATCGACATAGCAGACGATGAGATTTTCGTCTCGGACGGATCGAAACCCGATTGCGGCTTCATCCTCGACATTCTCGGGCACCAAAACAAAGTAGCCGTTCCTGATCCGGTTTATCCGGTCTACGTCGACACCAATGTGATGGCCGGCCATACCGGCCCTGCGCGCAAGGACGGCAGCTACGAGGGCATCGTTTATCTGCCGTGCACACCGAAAAACAATTTCGTTCCTGAGCCGCCAAACGAACATGTCGATCTTGTCTATCTCTGTTTCCCAAACAACCCGACCGGCGCCGTCGCGACGCGCGACCAACTCGGCCGCTGGGTTGAATATGCGCGCGCGCATGACGCGTTGCTCTTATTCGATGCAGCCTACGAGGCCTATATCTCCGAGCCTTCAATTCCGCATTCGATCTTCGAGCTTCCCGACGCAGATGAATGCGCGGTTGAGTTTCGCAGCTTTTCCAAAAACGGCGGTTTCACCGGCGTCCGCTGCGGATTTACCGTGATGCCGAAAGCGGTGCGCGCGCGGACCGAATCGGGCAAAAAGCTGCCTTTGCATCCGCTGTGGCAACGCCGTTGGAGCACGAAGTCAAACAGCGTGAGCTATCCGGTGCAGCGCGCGGCTGAAGCGCTCTATTCGCCCGAGGGACGCAACGAAGTTCGTCGGCTGATCGAGCATTACATGGGAAATGCAAAGATGTTGGGTGAAGCCTGCGCCGCCGCGGGGATGGAAGTGTACGGCGGAACGAGCTCGCCTTATTTGTGGATCAAGACGGCGGCGGGTCTGACGAGCTGGGAAATCTTCGACCGCATGCTGCGCGAATTGAACATTGTCATCACGCCCGGAAGCGGTTTCGGCGCTCAAGGCGAGGGCTTCTTTCGGCTCTCCGCTTTTAACAGCCGCGAAAATGCCGAGGAAGCCGCGCGGCGTCTGAAAACGTTTCGATAAAGAGCAAGGCGATTGCTGATGCTGGGGAGCACAGGCTGCCAGCCTGTAGCGTTCGGCAGCTTGCCGAACGCAGTTTGCGCGAAGCGCAAACTTGAGGATGACCGCGGATCGCGTTTGAGTGCTGTTCGCGGCAAGCTGCCGCGAACTACAGGCCGGCGGCCTGTGCTCCCCAGCAGCTCTGTGAATTGACGCAAGATCGACATCTGCGCTTGTCGATCCAGTTGAGCCGCGTAATATGCGGCGAAATTTTTCCAACCGAAGGGTGGGCCGGAGTGCCGGAGTCGACAGAAAATCTTCCGCAACTTTATCGCTTTTGTTTTTTGATGCTCGGCGACGCGCAGAAAGCGCGCGAGGTGTTTGAGGCGACGTTGCGCGCGGCGACCGAGAGGGCGGGCGAAAGCGAAGCACCGGTCGATCGTTTTTGGCTCTATCGCGAAGCGCGCGGCCGTTGTCTCGAGGCGAGCGAGCAAAGCCTGCAGGCGGAGGATGTCGATCTTCCGGAGGAGGAACTGTCTCCCACGGCGCTGGATCAGCTCGCGCAAATCGACGCCGACCAACTGGCCATCTGGATTTCGGCCGCACCCGAGCCGCAACGGACCGCGCTCGCGCTTTTCTATCTCGACGAGTTCACCCATCGCGAACTTCTCAAGATCGCGGAGTTGAAAACGGCCGAGCTTGGACCGTTGCTCAGCTCGGCTCGCCGCCAGCTTCAAGCCTGGCTCAATACGATTCTTCCGGTCGAGGACGCGTCATGAAACCGGTGCGCCTTTCTCAGCGCGAGCGGTTGCTCGTCCATTGCGCGCCGGCCCGCGCGGAGCGAATCGACGACCGGGCGATGCGCGCGGCGGTCTTTCGGGCCGCCAAATCAGATGAGTTTGTCAGGCAACAACAGTTCGATCGCGCGGTCGCCGCGCTCGTGCATGCCGTCCCGATCCCGCCGGAGACGGCGCATTGGTTTTCGAGCGAGGCGCTGATCGCCCGGCCGAAGTGGACGTGGAAACGGGCGGCCAAGAATCCCGCCGTTGTCGCGGTCGGCATCGCCTGCCTCGTCATTGCCGGTGTCTTTATCATTCAATTCATCGAGCATCTGCACGATTTCCCCGGCTCGTCCCGGGCGCGCCGGCTATTGAGCGTAGCGAATTCGTCGCGCTCAGTTCTGCTCGATCCAGTGCGCACCGATGCCGGCGCGCTGGGCGATTTATTTTTCATGAAGCACAACCTCGAACATTACGAGGTGCCACCGCCCTTTGCCGAATTTCAAACGCTCGGTTGCCGCGTCTTTGACGACGAGGAAGCGGGGCGCGCCGCGCAAATTTGGGTCACGGAAAAACGGATGCAGTTTTTTCTCTTCCCGGCGGAGCGCGACCCGAAAACGGGCACCGCGCCTGATTTCGCCGACTGGCGGTTTGTCGAACAGGAAGGCTGGAGCGGCGCAGTGCAACAACAGCACGGCGTGTTGTTCATGGCGGCGATCCGCGGCGATCGCCAGTTGCTCGCGCCCTATTTAAACACGCCGAAAGAATAGGGGAATGCCAGGGGGGAGATTCGAACTCCCGACCAAGGGCTTATGAGTCCCCTGCTCTACCACTGAGCTACCCTGGCGCGGAGGTGAGAAATTGTATGGCGTGGCCCAGCGTGTCAACGCGACCAAAGGACGCCGTCATCCCGAGCCGAGCGAGGGACCTCGCAGCTGCACTCGTGATTTTGGAGTTCACATCCGACGTAATTTGTCTGAACCGCCACGCATCTGTGAGGTCTCTCGTCGTCTTCGCGACTCGGGATGACACGCTGGACTGACTGATCACATCTTGATTGACGCGGTATGTTGCGCTGCTAAGCAGGCGCGAGATGTCGAACGACCAAAATCAGCTCGCGAAAATTTTCGCGCTCGGCAATTCCTATTGGCTGACGCGCTTCGTCATTTTGCGGCTGCTTGGGTTTGTTTACGCGATTGCGTTTCTGGTCGCGGCCAATCAGCTGCTTCCGCTGATCGGCGAACACGGCTTGACGCCGGCGACGCATTATCTTTCCGGCATCGAAGAGCAAACGGGCTCACGGCTTGACGGCATGGTGAACGTGCCGACGTTATTTTGGTTCGGCAGCTCCGACCAGACATTGTCGATCTTCGCCTGGACGGGGCTTGTGCTTTCGCTGGTTGTTCTTGGCGGCTACGCGAATGCCATTTTGCTCGCCGTTCTCTGGGCGCTCTACATGTCGATCGTGCACGTCGGCCAGATCTGGTACGGCTACGGCTGGGAAATCCAGCTGCTCGAGACCGGGTTCTTGTCGATCTTTCTTTGCCCATTACTCGACGGGCGTCCATTCCCACAATGCCGGCCGCCGATTTTGGTGATCTGGCTTTTTCGCTGGCTCGGCTTTCGCATCATGGTGGGCGCCGGTCTGATCAAGATGCGCGGGGACTCGTGCTGGCGCGATCTCACCTGTCTTTACTATCACTACGAAACGCAACCGATCCCGAACCCGATCAGCCGCTACCTGCACTTTGCCCCAATGTGGTTCCACAAGTTCGAGACCGCATGGAACCATTTCGTCGAGTTGGTCGTGCCGTGGTTTTCCTTCGGGCCGCGCACTGCGCGCCACATCGCCGGCATATTGCTGGTCACGTTTCAGATCTTTTTGATCGTCAGCGGCAATCTCTCGTTTCTGAATTATCTCACGATCATTCCGTTTCTGGCCTGCTTGGATGACACGTTGCTGCGCCGCATTTTACCCAAGGCGCTCGTTCGCCGTGCGGAAAAGGCAGCCCAGGAATCTGAGCCGTCGCGGATCGTCAATGGCGTCACCGTGGCATTGTCGATCTTGATTGCGTATCTCAGCCTCGCGCCCGTCCTCAACATGGCCTCGGGCCGGCAATTGATGAATTACTCCTTCAATCCGCTCGATTTGGTGAACACCTACGGCGCATTCGGCACCGTCGGACGTGAGCGCGACGAAATTGTTTTCGAGGGGACCGCCGACGCCGTGATTACCGGCGACACGAAATGGAAGGAATACGAGTTCAAAGCAAAACCCGGCGATCCGAATCGGCGGCCGCCATTCATTGCGCCGTATCAGCCACGGATTGACTGGCAAATCTGGTTCGCCGCGATGGCGTCCCCGGCCGAATACCCCTGGACGCTGCATTTCGTCTGGAAACTTTTACACAACGATCCCGGCACCCTTTCCCTTATTGCGAACAATCCATTCCCGAATACACCGCCGCATTACATTCGGGCCCGGCTTTATCGTTACCGTTTCGCGCCGCTGGGCGAACGCGCATGGTGGCAACGCGAGCCGATCGGCGAATGGCTCCCGGCGCTTTCGGCCGATGACGCGGAGTTCCGCCACTTGCTCTCGGCGCTCCATTGGCTCGACTGAAAGATCGACAATCACCTTGAAGGCTGCGCATGCGTTCTGTTCGCACGGTTCCCGCCAATTTTTTGGAACGAATCGCTGATCCGGCGTCGCGGTTTCATCGCGATTATCTGTGCTACCGCCGGGGCGAGATCAGCCGAGGCGAGTTGGTCTCGCGGCTGCCGCACGTCGCCATGCTCGGCGACAGCGTCTGCACCAGCATCTACATTTCCTCCGCGCTGGGCACTTTTTGGCGGAGCCGCCGCCGTCGGGGAGGGAATTGGTTTCTCGACACGGGGAAATCCGGCGCCGGGGTGCGCAGCGTCTCGAAGCGCCTGGAGAATTACACACCCTTTGTGGCACTGGAATACGCTGGTGTCGGCGCGATGGTCGATCAGCCGGGCGAACGGCAGAACGTTTTTCGCCGCCTTCTCGGTACGCGCGATTTCTCGGGCCAGGTGGCCGAGGTGCTCGGCGCCAGCCGGTTTCCCGATCTCATTTTGATTTCGATCGGCCATAACAATGTCGATTGGGTCTGGCGTTGCCCGGCAAATGAGATCGACCAGCCGGATGAGCGTTTACGACGGCAAAGCAGCGTGTTTCGCGATAACTTCGAGCGACAATTGCGCAGACTCGTCGAACCTGCCCGGACGCAAGGGCACCGGATGGCGATCGTCGTATACGGTCTGGTCAATTTCGCCGCCTATTTCGAAGGACGCGAGGAGGCGGAGCGCCGTCGCGCCGAAGATCCCCGTTTGTATCCACATCTGGAGACCACCTACAAATATTTCCAATCCTTTCGACCGGTTTACCGCCGGAATCTTGTTCGCCTGGCGGAGATGGCGAATGACGAACTTCGCCAGATGGTTGAGACGCTTAATCGCGAGGACCATCCAAATCTCGATCTGCGATACTCCGACGCGCTGGCCACCGCCGAATTGCGCCGGGCCGAATTGCTCCATGCCGTCGATGGCTGGCATCCCTCTGTCGAAGGTCACAATATTCTCGCGGATGCGGCTTTTGCCGGACTCAAGCCGAGTTTGGAATTCCTTGGATTGATTGAATCTGATTAACACCGCTTTTCAGCGCGGTGGTTGGTTCGCGCTCCAGGCCAACGCGCCTACGGGCGCGGAGCACGCGATGACACCCGGTGACGCCAGGTGTTAAGTAACGACAGCCGAGCAAGAGCTGCCCGCAAACTCGACGGCTTTAAGCCGTCGAGTTTACGTCGAGCAAACATCGCGCCTTCAGTCGCGCGACCGTTTCGCGCAACATGCGGTAGCCGAAATGGCCTTGGCGGACGCGGAGTAATTCCGAGCCGGTCCATTTGGCGTGAATCTGCTCGAGGTCGCTCGGACGCGCGATCAGATCGAAATCTCCGGACACGAACAACACGCGGTCCGGGCTGCACAACGGTTGGTTGTGCAGCGGCGAGCTGAGATGAAAATGACGGGCGACAAGGGAAGGTTCGATCTTCGACCGGCGCAGCTCCCGCCGCATGAAGATCGACGCGCGACTTTCCCAAATGGCATGCTGGACGTTGACGATTGGCGACATTAGCGCGACAAAGCGCAAATCGCGCTCGACCACCGCGAGCAGCGCGCCAATCCACGCGCCATAGCTGGTGCCCAGAACGCCGAAGTCGCGGACGCCGCGTTGGCGCAACGCCGCGATCAACTGCCGCACTTCCATTACGCCCTGGCGCAGGCCTTCAGCGTTGCGGACGAGATCGGCCGTGATCGCCAGCTCGCCATTCCAGTAGCCGCGCGGCACACGCGAGTAATGGTAGGGCAAATGCACAAAACAGGCGTTCCACCCGAGCGCGTTGAAGCGCGCTGCCAAACGGCGATAGCCGATGTGCGTGGCCGATAGCAGTGCGTGCAAAATCAGTAGGGTCGGAGCGCTTTGCCCGTTTCGACCAGGGAAAAAATCGACGCGCGCGGTGTTGTTTGCCAAAAAGCTCGTGGTGATCGGGCTGCGCCAGGAAATCGTCGCACCGTTTCCGCAGGCACGGACAAGATCGACATCATGCGGTGCCGCATAATATTCGTGCGGCGTGAGCTTCTCGCATTCCGCGACGTAGGCCTCCATTTCCGCGCGGCTGCGCGTATGGAGCCGATGTCGCGCCTGAAGAATGTTAAAGGACGCGCAGACGAGCGAGTCGACAGTTGTGGCGCCGAGACGGCGGAATCCATTTCGCCCGTCATTCTGAGCGGAGCGAAGCGGAGGCGAAGAATCCCGTGATGATAGCGTTGGGTATTGCTGCGGGGTCCCTCGACTTCGCTCGGGATGACGTTGCTTCATCCGCTCCTGTGGCGAATGGGGCAGATCGTCCGGTGTGAGCGCAAATTTCTCGCGTAACTCGCGATAAAGCTTTCGGAACGCGGCCGTGACTTCCTGCTCGATGCGCTCGCGCGCGACGGCTTTTGGCAATTCCGAAAAACACGGAACCGGATCGCCGAAGGCAATCCAGACCGGATTACGCCGGAGCGGCAGCCAGCGATGGACGCCGTAGAGCCGGTCGCTTCCAATGATGACGCATGGCAGGACTGGAACTTGCGCGATGTGCGCGAGAGTCGACGCGCCCGGGCGCAGGGCTGCGCCTTCAAGGAGCGACTGCGCGCCGGCGCGAATCCCGCCTTCGGGAAAAACACCGACGATGCGCCCGGCTTTCAATCGCTCGATCGCGGTGCGGATCGTTGCTCGATCGGCGCGGTCGCGTTTGGCCGGAAACGCATCAACCGCTCGCAAAAAAGATCCAACAATCGGCAGCGGGAAAAATTCGGCCATTGCCATCCAGTCGATCTTCCGTCGCACGACGCCGGAAATGATGAACGGATCGAAGTGGCTGATGTGGTTCGACGCGAGCAGAAAGCCCCCGGCTTGATTTGCGTTTTCCGTGCGCAACACGCGCACGCGCGCGGCGTAGCCGAAGAGGAGTTTCATGAACAAAGCCGCCAGGCGATTGGCGACAGCGTGAAAAAAAATGACGAATGACGAATGACGAATGACGAAGGAATTCCGAATGGCCAAATGACGAAGGCCACGGGAATTACCTTGTGCTTCGGGTTTCGTCATTCCGTCGACATTCGTCATTCGAGCTTTGTCATTTGTCCCGCAGTCTTCTTTGCCTTCAACTCACGATAGGCGTCCGCCCACTGCTCGGACATTTTCGTTGCCTGCTTTTCCACGGCTGGCGCAGGGATTTCCAGACCGACCGGAACCGGCACCTCTAGAAACTCTAGCACGCGTTCGGCCGCAGCGCGGTTCGACGCGGCGACATCTTCGTAGAAGAGAACGAGTGGCTCGATTTCGTTTTGCCGAAAATAATTGTCCCAGTTTTGCTCGTCCGCGGTGATTCCGTGATAGCGCTGGTCGATGGCATCAAAATCAAACCGCGGCGCGGTATTGCGCGGTGGTGCTTCGCCGGTTTTTTGGCTCCAGAGTTTCGTTTGTGAAGCGATGGTCCATGAGACCGCTTGTTGGACCGGATCGCGGCGTCGGACCCAGATATATTTCGGATGATTGAAAATTGTCGCGAGCACCTCCGGTCGCTCGAGGTGCTCAAAGGCTGGGATTTCGTGCAGCATTTCAATCACGCGCTCGAAATAGGTCCACATCACGACGAACCCAAACACGCCGTTGGGTGTTGTCCCTTGCCGGAACACTCGTTCGAGATAGGCGGCGCGTGTGGGACTGCCCCACTTTTTTTCCCATGTCTCTGTGCGCTTGCAAAAAAGGTACTCGCCTGGTTTGCCGGCTACGCCCGTGCTCCGCAGAATGCTCGACAACAAATGCGTCCCGCTCCGTTGCACGGACGCGATGATATACGAAATCCTCGGTTTCACGCCCCGCTGGACGTCGCCAATTCCTGACATTTTTTCAAATCGAGTTTGCCGGAGGCAAGCACGGGGATGGCTTCGACGCGACACACCTTTTTTGGGATCCAAAGATTCGGGACGCCGGCGTCGCGGAGTTTATCGCGGAGCGCGGCAAGATCGACATCTACGGCGCTGAGCAAAATGAGCGCTTCGCCCTTGGCTTCATCCTGCACGCCGACAATGGCGAGCACGCGTTCGTCTCGACCGGCCAGACCGAGAAGATCGACAATCTTCGATTCGACCGATTCGTGCGGCACCATTTCACCGCCGATCTTGGAGAAACGCGAGAGCCGGCCTTCGATGAAAAGAAAACCGTCTTCGTCGAACCGGCCGATGTCGCCGGTTTTGAACCAGCCGTCGCGCAAAACTTCGGCCGTGCGCTCTTCATCGTGGAGATAACCTTCAAAAATGTTCGGGCCGCGCAGCCAGAGCATTCCCGTTTCGTGGAGCGACAGTTTGCGTTCGCTTTCCGCTTCGCGAATCTCAGCGGCAATCCCTGGCGCCATTTTGCCGACGGAACCGAGCCGGCTCGACGGCTGCACTTCTTCGCCGGGCTTACGCGGTTGCGGCTCGGGCAGATTCACACTCACGACCGGCGAGGTTTCAGTCAGTCCATAACCTTCGAAGACGCGTTGTTTGAAGCGGTCTTCGAAAGCTTTGGCCAGGTCGAGCGGCAGTTTCTCGGCGCCGGTAATGACAAGACGCAAGCTGCGCAACTGATGCGGTTCGGCCCGGCGAAGGTAAGCGCGCAGGAACGTCGGCGTCGCGAGCAGCAACGTGAGTTTGTATTGGTCGACGAGCGCCGCGTTCTTTGCTGCTTCCAACGGGTTCGGGTAGGTGACGATGCGCACGCCTTCGATGAGCGGATACCAAAGCGTGACGGTGCAGCCGAAGCTGTGGAAAAACGGAAGCGACCCGAGAATCGCGTCGTCGCGTTTCGCGTCGAGCAAATCGCGAAATTGGGAAACGTTCCCGACGATATTGCGATGACTGAGCACCACGCCTTTGGGTTCGCCGGTGCTGCCACTCGTGAAAAGCAAGATCGCTTCCGCGTGACCGCCGGTTTTCGGCACGCCCAGAATGCGCACGAGCAACGGCCGCGGGCACAAGATCGACATCATCCACCAGAAGAGAATCTGCGGTTTCAGCTGCGGCATCAGCTCATCGAGTTTCAACACCCGCTCTGGCCAGGGAAAATCCTTCACCCGCTCGATGAATTGGGACGCCGAAACGGCGACGCGCAGTTTAGCGCGCCGGCAACACGATTCGTTGGCCGCGCGGCCCATCGTGAAATTGAGATTGACCGCGACCTTCCCGGCGAGCGTGACCGCGAGATTGGTGACCATCGAGGCTTTGCCGGCCGGCAGAACGATCGCGATCCGTTCATCGCGAAATTGCGCGCGAAGAAACCGGCTCAAAGCGGCAGCTGCGCCGAGGAGCTTCGCGCGACTCAGCGCGCTGTTGTCGATTCCGTCCACGACGGCGGTGGAAAAACGCCGGCGCTTCAGCCCGCGAATGCATTCCTCGGCGAGATGTCGATCTAACGCCGGACGGCGGCTGTAACAAAACTCCCCCAGCTTGAGCAATTCTTCGCGGACCGTGGCGATGTCGGCGGATTTGGCGTCCAACGGTTTTCCGAAGGCAACGCTGACCCGATAGGGAATCTCCTTTGGCCGTTTGGTAAAAAATCGGCCGCCTTGGAAGGAAAAGATCGAGCCCCAAAGCCGATCGAGCCAGACCGGGACAACCGGCGCGTTGGCGTGGCGCGCGATTAATTCGTAACCGCGCCGGAGCCGCAACAATGTGCCGGCGCGTTCGAGCTGACCTTCGGGGAAAAGGCAAACGGTTTCGCCCTCGGCGATCCGCCTGGTCGCGGCGCGCACCGCCGAATGAGAATGGCGGACATCGATCGGAATGCAGCCCATTAAACGCAGAAAAGGGTGGAGGAGCGGTTTGCGATAAAATTCCTGATCGATGATGTAGCGAATGGGTCGATGGGGACATGCCAGTTGGAGAACGATTGCGTCGATCCAGCTGATGTGATTGGGCAGAAGAAGAAACCCGCCGGGCGGAAGGTGCTCCAAGCCGTGCGTGGTGATGCGGTAAAGCGAGCAAAGAGCAGGGCGGGCCAAGGCGCGCACTGCGCGTTCGGCGGCGGAGTTGCCCGGCATGTTTGTGATTTACAATCAGCGCCTGCCGAACTGCAATCGGCAATTGTCGATGGAAGATGCTTCTGGCCCAGCGCGGCGGAGCGCAGCGGGCGCGCTCGCGCTACTGCTCGGGATCAATCTTTTCAATTACATCGATCGGCAAATCCTGGCCGCGCTCGAGCCTGACATTCGCGCAACTTTTTTCGCGCCGGGCGATGTCAACGCGATGACGAAGACCGGACTGCTGGCCGACGCATTTTTCGTCACGTACATGATCAGCGCGCCGATACTCGGTTTGTTGGCCGATCGAATATCGCGCTGGATGATCGTCGGTTGCGCGGTGATTTTGTGGAGCCTGGCCAGTGGCGGGTCGGGTTTGGCGGCGACCTTCGGCATTCTTTTTGCCACTCGGATCTGTGTTGGGATCGGTGAAGGCGGCTACGGTCCGGCTGCGCCGACGATCCTCTCCGATCTTTTTCCAATCGCGACGCGCGGTCGTGTGATGGCGATTTTTTGCGCCGCAATTCCGGTCGGCAGCGCGCTCGGCTACGTAATCGGGGGATTGATCGGTGCTCATCTTGGCTGGCGCTGGGCGTTTTATCTCGTCGCGCCGCCGGGTTTGCTGCTGGGGTTGCTCTGCTTTTGGCAACGTGATCCACGTGTCGCCGCACATCAGATCGCCCAGAAATCGCCGCGCCGCCGCATTACCGATTATCTTCGCCTGTTCCGCACCCGCTCTTATCTCATTAACTGCGTCGCACAAACTTTAATGACGTTTGTAACCGGCGGTTTGGGCTACTGGGTCTCGGCGTATCTGGATTATCGACATCAAAGTCCAGCCCTCGGAAGAACGATCTTTGGATTAATCACCGTGGTCGCCGGTTTGGTCTCGACGCTTCTCGGCGGGGTCATCGCCGATCGATTACGGCCGCGTTTCGCCGGTTCTTACTTCTGGGTCTCAGGCATCGGAATGCTGATCGCGTGTCCGATGTTCGTGGTCACACTTTACATTCCCTTCCCGGCGGCGTGGGTGACGATGTTTCTCGCCATCTTCTTTTTGTTTTTAAACACCGGGCCCTCCAACACCGCCCTGGCCAATGTCTCGCTGCCAGCGGTCCGGGCGACGGCCTTTGCCGTGAACATTTTTGTCATCCACGCGTTCGGCGATGTGCAGGCCTTCTGGTTGATTGGTTACATTGGCGGTCACACGAGCATGCATATGGCTTTCCTCTTTGTCTCCGGAATCATCCTGGCTTCCGGGCTGGCCTGGCTCTTTGGAGCAAAGTATCTCCCGGCCGATACAGCCGTGGTTGAATCAACCATCAAAGGCCCGGCGGCGGCAGCGGCGTAATTGTCGATCTTACAAGAAAGCCGCAGAAGCTAGTCGCTTCTGCGGCTGAATTCTTGCGCGCTTATCGCGCCATCAATTTATTCTTGTTCCTCGGTTGTTCCCGGGCTGGCGCCGGTGGCGGGCGATTCTTCGCCTCGTTGCCGCTTGGATTTTTTGCGTTCACCGGAAGGACTGGCGCCGGTTTCAGCCCTGGATTCCTCGGCTTTCTCACGTACGCCTTCACCGCGCGTCCGCTCTGTTCTCGCTGGACTCATGCCGGTTTCTGGAGTCGTGCCGGCTTCTGGTCTGCCGGTTCTTTCTTCGGGCGATGCCGCCGGGCTCATCCGCGTTCTGCCGCGACCCCTTTCGCCCTCTTCACGACCGGCTCCGCGCCTCTCGCGAGGCGAAGTGGTTTCGCGCGGAGAAGCTGCAGGACTTGCCGCTGGGGACATCGCGGGTGAACGACCGGGCATTGCAGTGGCCGCTGGTGTCGCCGTTGCGGCGGGAGTACCGAGCGGTGAAGCAGACCCCATCGGAGTGGCACTTGCGCCCGCCGTTGCTGTCGTGCCTGTGCTCGTCGCTGTCGTGCCGGTGGTTGTCGTGGCTGCGCCGGTCACGCTCGTGCCATAGGCTGCTCCGGAAACGCCGCCGCCGGCCGAGACACCGTAATAAGAGTAAACATTCCCGATGAATGCGGGCGTAGTGTATTCGGTGATCCGCGCGTAGTCGAAGACGGGCGCGTTGTAGATCCGCTCCCGGTCGACCGTGACCATCATTACACTCGGATCGGTGGAAGTCGTGGAATAAACCGCCCACGGGACGGCCACGGTTTTGGCCTGGCCGGTGATTCGTGTGCCGGTGCCGCCGGCCGAAACGACGGTGTAGGCCATGCATCCGGTGCTGCGGTCGATCACGACGTCCTTAACCACGCCGATCTCTTCGCCGCTCGAGGCCTTCACTTTGGTGCCGATGATCTTGCTGGTTTGGATATAACCGCTACTGGTCGTTGTTGAAGTAGTCGTCTGGGTTTGTGCATGGAGAGGAGCCGCGGCCAAACCCAAAAAGGCGAACGCTGCTCCAACGAGAAGAGAAGTTTTCATAATGATCTAGAAGACGGAAAAAGGTTTCGCTTATTCGAAACCTGTTACTGCTGTTTCGCCATCGCGCGGCGCTTTGGATGTTCGAGACTGCTGACAGCGATGGCTGCCGAGTCGGTCGGCAGTTACAAAGGCGCTGGTTGCTCGCCCAGATGAGCGTCGTAGGCGCGCGCGCGGGCCAGCGCTTCAGCGGCTTCGCCCGGTCTTCCCGCTTTGCTGAGCAACTGACCAAGCAATTGCCACGTCTCGGCCCGATACCATTCGGTCGCGAGGCAGACCTTTAACTCCGCAATCGCCCGATCAGTGGCGCCAGTTTGGTCGAGCGCCTGCACATAGCGTCTTTCAATCGACCAATTCGATGCGCCGGTGCGAGAGGCGAGGCGCAATCGCAGAAGGTCGATGCGTTTGTTCTCTTTAAATTCGAGCACGGCGAGAAGCTCATGCGCGCGCGCTTCGACGGCCGGCATCGAAGTCGCGCGAGTAAGGAGTTGCCGCGCCAATTTGAAATCGTTTTGCTTGAGCGCGACGGCGGCGAGGTCGATGAGCGCGAACGGTTGATCGGGCTGCTTCTCCAAAGCCGCGTGCAAATGCGAGGCGGCCTCCGGCAATTTTCCCTCGCTCAACTCGAGCTCGCCGAGATTGATCAGCATCCGCGCCGAGGCGCCTCCATGAGCGATCGTGCGCTCCAAAAATGTGCGCTGGTCTCTCCAATCGAAGCCGCGGACAAAAGTGCGCACGCCGAGAAACAACATCCAGAGCGAGGCAAGCACCGCGGTGGCGGCGATTGTCGATCTTCCCATGCCTGTTCGCGCCAAACCCGCAATTTGAACAGTGGCGCCCAAAAATAGAAATGCGCTCGGCACATAGATCCAGTGTTCTGCCGCCGAGGCGTTCAAGGGGAATAATCCGCTCACAGGCAGATAACTAAGAACAGCCAGCGCGAGACAGTCGAACACGGCCGGATTGCGTTTCCGCGCCCGCACCATCCAGTAAACGAACGCGGCGATGAGAAGAAGACCGAGGAGCGTTTGCAATTCCCGCCACGCCGCCGCGGTCAAGCTCGTCGGGGTGAACCGTCCCGGCCGTGTTTCGATATCGCGTTCCATGTGCAGACTGAGCGGAAGGGCGATCAAGCCGGTATATTCGGCGACCGCCCGAGCGGCGAGGATCGGCCGCACATAAAACGGGGCCGGTGGCCGCAAGACCGGGGGCGAGACGTGTTCGGCCGGCAGACGCAAGCTCAGATAAACTACCGTCGAAAATATGCCAACAATCGCCGTGCCGGCCAACGCCCTGGACTTCCTGTGCAAGGCAAGCAATGCCATGGCGAGGACCGGCATAAGCAGGCCGCTTTCTCTGCTCAACGCGCTGAGCAGAAACGCAATAGTCGCCACGCTCAAAAAGAGCAACGTCCTTCGGCCATCGCCGCGCAGACTGCGCAACACGAGGTAAAGACCGATAAAGCCGAACAGCGCGGCCAGCGGGTCCGCCCGGCCGGAGATATACGCCACCGCCCCGCTGTGCACCGGATGGATTGCCCATGCCAATGTCGCCATGAACGCGATCGTTCTGCGTTTGGCTGATTCGATGGCAAAGAGCAGCAGCAACTCTTCGGCGAGAAAAAAGAACGCGACGGCCGCGGCGGCGTGACAAAGAACGCTCGTCAAATGATAGGCAAAGGGCCGAAGCGCGAACGCCGCGTAATCGAACGTATAGGTGAGGCGCTGAAGCGGCCGGTAAAAATTCGATGCGCTCGCATCGACGAAGAGAAAATGATTGAAGCCTTCGGGAATCAGTCGCCAGCTGCGAATAAGCGGGTCTCGCAGGACCAGGGCAGTGTCGTCCCAGACGAAACCGTTGCGCAAAGACGGAGCGTAGCTGAAAAGCACCGCGATCAGGATCAAAAACAGCGCGAGCGATTTTCTCATCGGCAATTTCGATTCGACAGAATCAATAGGATGCGCGTCTAAGTTTGGAAATGTTTATGTCGATCTTGCGGTTTCCGTTGGCACTGACCTGCGCGCTGCTCCTCCTCGGGCCAAGCAATGGACATGCCGAGGGCGTCCCGGACAACTGCACCCAGCTCATTCTTGGCGTGGCACCGGACTGGAACTCCACTCGCGGAACGCTGCAACTTTTCGAACGCGCGCCCGGCAACGCCTGGAAACCGGAAAGCGGACCCGTGCCCGTGTTGTTTGGAAAAAACGGCCTCGCCTGGGGAACCGGTCTGGCCGGTCAAAATGAACCTGGTTTGCGAAAGAAAGAGCGAGACGGCCGCGCGCCGGCCGGCGTGTTCGAGATCGGACAGGTTTTCGGTTACGACGCCCAGCCGCCCCCGGGCGCGGACTATCCATATCATCGGGTGACCGAAGCGGACATTTGGAGTGATGATCCGCGCTCGCCCAATTACAACCGCCACCTCGTGATCGATCCGCGCAATCCACCGGACAATTATTCGCACGAAAAAATGCGCTCGGGCGATTTTGCCTACCACTGGCTGATCGAGATCCGGCACAATTCGGATCCGCCTGTCCCGGGTGACGGCAGCGCGATCTTTTTTCATATTCGCCGCGGGGTGAACCGGCCCACTACGGGATGCACGACGATGGCCGAATCCGATCTGGTGCGCGTGATCAAATGGCTGCGGGTTGATCGCCGGCCTTGCTACGCGCTTTTGCCTGTGGCCGAATACCGGCAAAAATGGCAGCCCTGGCATTTGCCGCCGCCGCAAACTTCAGCGCCTCGTTGATCGACGTTGTCTGCTAGTTAGGTTGACTCGCCATGGCACGACGGCCCAATCCCGATTCGGAAACAAACATCCGCCGCATCGATACGAAACGCCGCGCCAGAAAACAAACGCACGGATTTCAGGTGCATTTTCTGCGTGGCACATCGGTTTTGACGCGAATGTTCAGTGACACCCTTTATGGAGGCAAAGAAGGGGCGCGCCGCGCTGCGAGGAAATTTAGGAAGGCGACTTTGCGCCGGCTGACCAAGCCAAAAATCGGTGGGTTCGCCCCAAGTAGCAACCGGCGCAAAAAAGCGACAGGGAGAAAACGACGGCGGCGAACCGCCTAGGCGGCGGCATGACCGGCTTTGTGGGCGCGTAATGCCCGCCAACTTTCGATGCATGCCGGCGTGAAATCCCCGGGTCGCGCGGCCATCCAGCGGTCGATCACCGCCGGTTCGAACCAGTCGCCGCTTTCGATTTCGTTGCGGTTCGGTGCGAGGTCTTCCCGCACCGTCGCCCGGTAGACCCAGATGAACTCCTCATCCGTGCAGGGCGAGGCGGGCAACTTCACCAGCCTTTCCAGCGCCGCGTCGATCCCAAGTTCTTCGCGCAGCTCGCGTCGAGCGGCGTCATCATAGTTTTCTGCGGCGCAAACGTGCCCACCCGCGCTTGAGTCCCAGCGGAGCGGATGTCGATCTTTCCAGCGCGCCCTTTTTTGCAGGTAAACTTCGCCCGCCTCGTTGAAAAGGAGGATGTGGACGGCGCGATGCCGTGAGTTATCCCCATGCACCTGGGCGCGGTAGGCGTAGCGCAAAATCCGGTCCATCTCATCGACGACTGGAAAGCGCTCTTGTGACGAGCCCGGCGTCGGCCCGTCCGGCGCGGGCGCGATTGCGTTCGCCAGAGCAATCCACTGCGTTAAAGTCAATTCCTCCGCCCTGGCTTTGGCATCGAAACCGAGCTTTGCCGCAGTGCGTTCCCAATCAGGCACGCGGGCGCCGATGACCTTTTGCAGCTGTTTTCTCCTCTGGGAAAATCCGCGCCGAATCAATTTCATCAGCAGTTCGTCGTCGCGCGCGGGCAGCTCGAGTGGATCGCGCGGCGAAAGGCGGACGAGTGCGGAAGCGACCTCGGGCTGCGGGATAAAAACCGTGGGCGGAATAGTCCGCAACAATTCGACTCGGTGATGCAATTGCATGCGCACGGTCAACGCGCCGTAGTCATGTGTGCCGGGCGTGGCACAAAGACGCGCCGCCACCTCCTTTTGTAAAGTAAACAGCCATAGTGAGATAGGGCTGGGATCCGCAACGAACTTTGCCAGCAACGGACTCGAAATGTTGTAAGGAAGATTACCGATGAGCTTCACCCGCGGTTCGCCGTAAAGACTGCGCACGTCAAACTCCAGTGCATCGGCATTGCGCAGCTCAAGTCGCGGATGCCGCAGACGTTCGTGCAAAAACTTCGCTAACCGCGTATCTTTTTCCAAGGCAAGCACGCGGGCGCCTTTCTCCAAGATCACTTCGGTCAGCGCACCGAGTCCCGGACCGATTTCTACGACATAATCCTGCGGCGCAATCTCGGCGCTCTCGACAATCGCCCGGGCGAGGTTCTGATCGTGTAGAAAATTTTGACCGAGCTTCTTGACGGGCGAGACGCCGATTTGCTGGAGCACGAGAGGGATCTCGGAGAGCTTCATCGCAAGATCGACAATCGCGCCGGGCAGCGGGATAAAATTTCCATCTTGTTCACTGTCCGCTGTGAACAAAGCAGGCCGCGCGAACGACGTTATTCACAAGTTATTCGACGCAGGTTTCCGCCCGGTGAGCCGGCCGGCTCGGGGGAGGTTTGGTCTTTTCGCCCGGGTAAGAGCTAGAGAGCCGCGCTTTCTCCGGTTCCTTAGATAAATCCGGCGCGCATCTCGTAACGGTGCGCCTTCGACAAAAACGAGCGTGGCGGCGCGTCCCATGGCGTAGGTGCCGGCGCCGGCTACCATCCCCGATACAACATTGCCCCAGCCGGGAACGAATTTCACGAGCGCGCGCACACCTTCGCGCAAGACCATGGCAATCCCGAGGTTTGCGCCCAAGGCGCCCATGAATTCGGCCGCCGCGCGCAAACTGCGCTCCCGCCCGCTCAGATACATGATGCCCGACACCATGATGAGTTGCAGGGTGGTGAGGATCGGCAGGTCGGCGAGCGGAATGGGTTGCGCGCCGATCGCGGCGCAAATCGCGGATGCCGATTTGACCAGCACCTGCGCCGCTTCCGCTTGCTGTTCGCGGTCTTGCGAGATGCGGATGAATTCGAGACGCGCCTCATTTGGCAAAGCGCGACCGATAAGCGACATCAGTTCGCGCGCCGAGCCGGGCAAAGTTTCCGTTGCGCTGAAGGTAACCGCGCCGAGCACTCGCTTGCTGTCCGGCAATTCTCCCGCCAGGTCGTTTACTGCGTGGCGCGCGTTCTTTCCTCTGCGTCCGGTGGTTTTGGCGGTCCGCAAATTGGCTGCGATAACTTTTGGTTGCGCGTCGGCTGCGTCGCTCCAGGCCAGGCAATCGACCAGGTTTTGCAGTTCCTGTTTGCGGGCGCGGCGTTTTCCATTCGTTTCGTCGACAAATATTACGATATCGGCGGGGCGCTTTTTCAATTCGGCGGCGATTTGCCGGCGCTCGGACTCCCCGGCGCCGCGCGCATCAAGGATCGAGAGCGAGGCCCGTCCGCCCGCATCGATTTCCTGCCAGCGAAAGATCGACAACGGCGCATCGGCGGTCTGCTCGCGGCATGGGAGCTCCAGCAAAATCGCGAGCAGTTCGGGCATCGTTTTGTTGAGCGCGCCGAGAATGAGCAGGCGCGGGGCGCGCTTTTGCAGAAAGAGTTCTTTCAGCGGTGTCAGCTCATGCAAGACGGGCCGTCGAATTTTCTCCGGCAACTTGCCCAGCAGCGCCTCGAGTTTTTCAACCATGGTTAGAACCAGTTGCTGGTCCATGTCGTATTTTACGTTTTCGCCGGCCCAATTACCAGCGGCAGCACCACCGCGCGAATCGTCTCGCGCCGTTCCGGAAAGAGTTTGCGCAACTGGAAATCTGAACTCATAAGTTTTGCTCCCGCGAATGAGCCTGAACATCGAAATCCTGTCGCGCGCGGCCAACGAGGCGCGCGGCCTTTGCATGGATGCGGTGGAGGCGTCGCAATCCGGCCATCTCGGTCTGCCGCTGGGTTGCGCGGAGATGGGCGCGGTTCTTTACGGCTACGCGCTCAAACACAATCCCGACCAGCCGCGCTGGATCAATCGCGATTATTTCGTCCTCTCCGCCGGTCATGGCAGCATGTTTCTTTACGCCTGGCTCCACCTCAGTGGCTACGATTTGCCCATGTCGGAAATCAAACGTTTCCGGCAGTTGCATTCCAAAACGCCGGGTCATCCGGAATTTTTCGAGACGCCCGGCGTCGAATGCACCACCGGCCCGCTCGGCCAGGGCGTCGGCAACGCCGTCGGGATCGCCGTTGCCGCGAAAATGGCGGCGGCGCGATTCAATACCGACAGCCACAAGATTTTCGATCAACACGTCATCTGCCTCGCCGGCGACGGCGACCTGCAGGAAGGCGTCGCCTCTGAAGCGAGCGCTTTCGCCGGTCATTTCGGCCTCGATGATCTCGTCATCATTTATGACTCGAACGCGGTCACGCTCGACGCGCCGGCCAATGCGACACAGAGCGAGGATACCGCAAAACGTTTCGCCGCTTACGGCTTCGATGTCCAGGAAATCGACGGCCAGGAAATGCCGGCGTTTCTCGACGCGCTCAACATCGCCAGGCAGCGCGACAACGGAAAGCCGCAGTTCATTGTCGCGCACACTTTGATTGGGAAGGGCATTGCCGAAGTCGCCGGCACTTACAAGGCCCACGGCGAGGCGGGCGCGAAATTTGTCGAGGCCGGCCGAAAAGCGCTCGGCCTGCCGGAGGAACATTATTTCGTCTCGGAGGAAGTCCGCGACTATTTCGCCGGGCACAAAAAGAAGCTGCTCGCAGATTATGCGGGTTGGGAAGAAATGTATCGCGACTGGCGCAAGGCAAATCCGGAAAAAGCCAAAATGCTCGATGACGGGATCGGGCGAAAAGTACCTGTCGATCTTTTATCGAAGGTTCCCGAGTTCCCCAAGGACGCCAAGCTGGCCACGCGCAAAGCCGGTGGCGAAGTCTTGCAACCGATCGCCGAGAAAATGCCGTTGCTTATCAGCGGCAGCGCCGATCTCTACGGCTCGACCATGAATTACATCAAGGACGGCGGCGATTTCACCCGGGATAATCCGAGCGGGCGTAACATCCGTTTCGGAATTCGCGAGCATGGAATGTGCGCGATCCTCAATGGCATCTCCTATCACGGAGTTTTTCGCGCGTCGGGCGCCACGTTCATGGTCTTCACCGATTACTGTCGTCCATCGATCCGTCTCGCCGCCTTATCGAAGCTGCCGAACACCTACATTTTCACCCACGACTCGATCGGCGTCGGTGAAGACGGCCCGACCCATCAACCGGTGGAGACGGTGAGCTCGGTGCGCGTGATGCCGCAGATCGACGTGATTCGGCCCGCTGATCCGGAAGAGACCGCCGGCGCGTTTGTCGCCGCAATGGAACGAATCGACGGCCCAACGCTCATCGCCCTCACGCGTCAGACCGTACCGATGCTCAACGATGTCGATCTTGCGTTACGTCGCGAAGGCGTTCTCCGCGGCGGTTACATCGCAAAAAAAGAAAAAGGCGATCTCGAACTGATCATCATGTCGTGCGGGAGCGAGCTCCAACACGCGCTCGCCGCCGCGAACGAGCTCGGTGAAGGCGCCCGCGTCGTTTCCATGCCGTGCTTCGAACGGTTCAAACGCCAGTCAGCCGAGTACCGCGAAGAAATTTTGCCAAACGCCTGCCGCAAACGCCTCGCCATCGAAGCCGGTGTTCCCGACACCTGGTACGAATTCGTCGGCCTCGACGGCAAAGTCATCGGTCTCCACCGCTTCGGCCTGAGCGCCCCCGGCGCCCAGGTGATGAAAGAATTCGGCATCGACGCCCAGCACGTCATCGAAGCAGCGAAGTCGCTTTTGTAAATGGAGCGACACGCGTGAAAGGCCGCACGTCTTTTCAGCAAGATTGATGAAGCAAAGGCAAAAGGGTGGGCGCGGGCGGGACAAATGGCTGCTGGCCATTGCCATTTTCAAATGGTGCGCAGCTTTGGTTTTGGTCCTGGTCGGGATCGGTTTCCTAAAGCTGATGCACAAAGACATCGAAACCCTGGTGATGCTGTGGGCGGACCAATTGCGGGTCGATCCGGACAACCGGTATCTCGGCGCGCTTTTGGTCAAGTTGCATCTGCTCGACGAGAAAAAGATCGAAGTGCTCAGTGGCGCGACTTTCGGCTACAGCGCGTTGTTTCTGGTGCAGGGCACCGGTCTTTTCTTTGAAAAACGCTGGGCTGAATATCTCACCGTGATCGCCACGCTTTCGTTCGTGCCGGTGGAGCTTTACGAACTGGCGAAAAAATTTTCTGTTCCCACGTGCGTTATCCTGGTGATCAACCTGGCGATCGCTCTTTTTCTGATCGTCAAAATTTGGACGGCAAACGCATCATCTCGTCATTGAGATCGGCTATGACGGACGCGCAAGCCGCCGCGTTGTAGCTGCCGCCGTCTCTGGCGGCAGCCTGTTGTTAGCTGTCGATCTTCTGCGGCCAGGGACGGCGGCAGCTACAACTAAAACGCTTCCTCCGGCTCGGGGAGATTGCGGGCGCGGTCTTCGAAGCGGGTGAATTCTTTCAGGAAGGTGAGGCGGATTTCGTCGACCGATCGGTTGCCTTCCGCGAGGAGCTCCGCAGTGCCACCAGGGCATTTTCAACGAAGACGCGCCGGGCCGGGCTTTTGATCCTGGCGGCCATGGCGAATGCGCCGCGCCAATTGAATCGGCCAGGGAATTCGATCTCGGGAAGTTTCACAAACAATCGCGTCCGAGTCGGTCCGAGGTAGAGCGTATCCAGGAGCGCTTTCTCCGGAACAGCGATGTTCGCGTCACCGGAACGGTCGGGCTCGTATCCGAAAAAGAATTCAGGATCGAGATGATGAATCGAAAACGTCCCCAGCGGTGTGACGTAACGCCGGGTCCTCGCCAGAGACACGGCATAAATGACGGAGGGAATCTGGGAAATCATCCCGTGATAATAAAGAGCGCTCTGGAGCGATATGCAGGCCGGATATGGCGAAGTGAGATGTTCGCAGGCGGCCAGTCGATTGGCATGCCGCAATGCCCATTTACCCCGTGCCAGCCGAAGGATCAGTCCGGTCTTTGCCAGACGGTCGGCGATTTTGTTCGCGTTGGAATGTTCGACTCCAAGTAACGCGGCGACATCCTTGGTTTCAAAGAATGCGTGGCCCAGTCCTTCGAGTTTTGCGAAAGCTTCGGCCTGGGTCATAACTTCTCCAGGTTCCGGACCAGATTTTCGCGGAGCGAATGCCACGTCTCTGGGGTGCCGTAATAAGGCTGATGCTCAGGCGGCAGAAACGCCACGACCTGAGATTGGAATTGATCGAATGGCGCTGACAGCACGATCTCGCGCGCCTTTGCCAATTTTTCTCGCTCTGTCTCAAGCCGTGAACCGGTTGCGCCGCGCTCGGCCAGAAACGCGAGGTCGAAAATATCACGCGCCTGTGTCTCTCTTCTTCCAAGAAGGGCGTCGATCTTTTGCGCAAAAGTGGCTTCGAGATCGTAGTGGCTCGCGATGATCGGCCGCACATGGTAAGCGTGAAGGATTTCCGGATCGACCGGGCCGAACACGATTCCCGGATCGAAGCTTCGCCTGGAAAACTCGATTTTCGTCGGCAGATCAACGCCTGATGTTTGAGACTGCAAATGAACTTTCCAGCGTTGTGTCGTATCAGTTTGCTTGGAGGCAGAGAACTGGAGGAGCTGTATCCTGGAGCTGCGGAGGATTCGATTAAAGCCAGGGGCCCGCAAAATCGCTTCCACATTTTTTTGCAGCGTGTGCCTGGCAATCGTCTGCACATCGAAATCGACGTCCTCGGAATAGCGACTGCTTTTCCAAAAAAACCGCAGGTTGCAGCCACCTTTGAGAGCGTAGAGTTTCTTGTCCAGGCGCGCCCCGAGCTGCGCCAGGAACAGGAGGTGGAAATATTCCACCGTCTCGATGTCTCGCATTTTAAGATAATACGCGCAATCGACACTAATGTCGAGTATGGGTCTTTACATCCCAAGCCTCGATCAAGTTAAATCGCGCTAACCTAACATTTGGAGGGACACGCGCCGTCGTGTCCCAATATTTGGGCGCCGACTTCGGACTCTCTGGCAGCAGAGCTGATGTTTCGCTAATGTCTGCGCAATGACCCCTGCGGAATTCAAAAAGAAATGGGCCAGGTATTCCGGAAAAGAAACCGCCGCCTATCAGGAGCACTTCAACGACCTGTGCGCATTGCTCGGACATCCCACGCCGGCGACCGCCGATCCGACCGGCAACGAGTCGTTTTGTTTTCAAAAGCGCGTCGTTAAAGACGAAGAGCTTTTCGCTTTGCAGGAGGTTGGACGAATCGCCGAGGGACCCGAGGGTGATCGCGAGCGCGGGTTCGCCGATGTTTGGAAACGGGGGTTTTTCGCCTGGGAATACAAAGGCAAAAAGAAGAATCTCGATGCTGCGTATCAGCAGCTGCTTCGCTACCGCGAATCGCTGCTCAATCCGCCGTTGCTCGTCGTTTGCGATTTCGACCGCTATGTCATCCGCACAAACTTCACGGGCACCGTCCAGGAAACGCACGAGTTCAAAAATGCCAACATCGACGATCCGCAAATTCTGCGGCTGCTCCGCGCAGTCTTCACCAATCCTGATTTCCTTAAACCGCAGCGGACGACGGCCGAAGTCACCGAGAAACTGGCCGCGCAAATCGGCGAAGTCGCGCGCTCGCTGCAAGAACGGGAATCGATCGAGTTAGCGAACGCGAAAACACGGCAGGAGCACACCGTTGCCCAGCGCAAGAACCTCCGCATCGCGCGGTTTCTCAACCGGATCGTGTTTTGTTTCTTTGCCGAAGACACCGGCCTGCTTCCGCCGCGAATCGTTGCCGACATTTTCAAGGGCGGCGTGGACGATCCCGAGCATTTCTCCGAAACACTCGAGAACTGGCCGCGAATTTGCAGGAACATTGCATTCCGGACGGCCCAATCCGTTCAGACGATTACGATAATTTCCTGATGGAGCGACGAAGTCTCATGGCAGAACGCATCAAGACCTACTTTGCCAAGCTGTAATCAGCGAATTCTCCGGACAAAGCGGCATGATCCATTGGCGCAGTGCTGATTTATCCGAAAACGCCATGGGTCACGGCCTTTGCATTTATGCAGGTCCGAAGGGTCGCCGCGGATGTCTTGCGGTATTTATTGAAGGGTTTGCCTGGCTTCGGGGTGCGAATCGCGCTGTGGTTTTGTTTGATCCGCGGTTCGCGCCATCCGATGAAGAGCAACTTGCTCAGTTCCGAAGCGCAGTCGAAGCGCGCATCCGAAGTGGAGACGTTTCGGAATCGAAACTCATGCCCGGGTTTTGGTGCATCGCGAACGCGTGAAAGTTCCGCCGCCTCCGCGGCATTAACCCCCTGCCGCCAGGGACGGCGGCAGCTACAACTAAAACGCTTCCTCCGGCTCTGGCAGGTTGCGGGCGCGGTCTTCGAAGCGGGTGAATTCTTTGAGGAAGGTGAGGGGAATTTCGCCGACGGGGCCGTTGCGTTGCTTGGCGATGATCAACTCGGCTTCGCCGGCTTTTTCGGCGCGGGCTTCTTCGTCTTCCTCGTAAATCTCGGGTCTGACGAGCAGACCGACCAGATCGGCGTCTTGTTCGATCGAGCCGGATTCGCGCAGATCGCTCAGACGCGGTTTGCCGCCGGAACGTTGCTCGGGTTGGCGGTTTAATTGCGCGACGACGATCACGGGAATCTTCAGTTCCTTGGCCAGGCCTTTGATGCCGGCGGAAATTTCCGAGATTTCGAGCTGCCGATTGTCCTGCGCCCGGCGAGATGTCGATCTTAGCAGTTGCAGATAATCGACCACGATGAGCTGCACGTCCTGTTGCGCTTTGAGCCGGCGCGCTTTGGCGCGCAATTCGAGGATGGTCAGGCTGGCGCTGTCGTCGATGAAGATTTTCGCCTCCGCCAGTTTCGAGGCCGCGCCGGTCAAACTCGGGAAATCGCGCTCGCCGAGAAAACCGTCGCGCACTTTTTGCAAATTCACTCGGGCGCGCGAGCAAAGCAGACGTTGCACGAGTTGCTGGCTGCTCATTTCCAGACTGAACACGCCGACGGGAAGTTTTTCGTTGATCGCGACATGCTCGGCGATGTTCATGGCGAACGCGGTCTTGCCCATGCTCGGTCGCCCCGCGATGACAACCATCTCCGAGCCGTGCAAGCCGCTCGTCATCCGGTCGAACTCGACGAAACCGGTGGAAATGCCGGTGAGGGCGCCTTTGCGCTCGTAAAGTTTTTCGATCGACTCGATTGCTTCCATGACCTGGTCTTTCATGGAAAGCATCTGGCCTTTGAAGCGGTCTTCGCCGACCGCGAAAATTTTCTGTTCGACCTCGTCGAGCAGCTCGCCCACCTCGTCCTGCTCCTCGTAAGCGCGGCGAACGCTCTCAGTCGCAGCGGTGATGATCGAGCGCAGAATGTATTTATCGCGGACGATGTCGATGTAGTAACCGAGGTTCGCCGCCGTTGGCACAAATGTGTAAAGGCTGGTGACAAACGCCGGGCCGCCGACGGCATCGAGCAGGTTTCGGTCGCGCAATACCTGCGTAAACGTGATCAGGTCAATCGCCTGCCCCGCATTCCAAAGATCGACAAGCACATTGAAAATGGTCTGGTGCGCCGGGACATAAAAATATTCCTCGGTAATTTTTTCGACGCATTCGCCGATCGCGTCCCGCGGCGAAATCAGCATCGAGCCGAGCACGCCCTGCTCGGCTTCCACGCTATGGGGAGGCGTCCGGTGAACATCCTGCGCAGAACCTGTCGGCGAAATGGGAATAACATTTTCGCCGCTTCGCGCCGCCGAACCTCGGCCAGCGCCATTACCCGCCGATCTACGAGGCTTCCCACCGCTCCATGGGGAGGACGGTTGAGTCGCCATTAACTATTTTGCTTCCTGCTTGTCTTCTTTTTTGCGTCGGAAAAACGAACGATGCTTCTTCTCGGGCTCCGCGCCAACGGCGTCCGCCTGCTCGGTTTTTGGCGGCTCCGCCGATTTCACATCGAACTTAAAGTGGGCGGTGACGTCGTGGTGCAACTTGATCGGCACGTCGTGTTCGCCGGTATCCTTGATTGCGCGGTCGAGCACGACCCTGTGGCGATCGATTTCCTGGCCGAGCTCGGTCTTGAGCCGATTCACGATGTCCTGCGCGGTGATGGAGCCGAACGCTTTGCCGGTTTCACCCGTCGCCAGCGTGAAGGTGACATGGAGTTTGCCGATGCGCCGGCTGAGCTCTTCGGACTCGTTGAGCTCGCGCGCTTCGCGTTCGGCGCGTTTCTTCTTTAACTTGTCCAGCTCGCGCAGCGTCGCCGGGGTCACTTCATAGGCTTTGCCGCGCGGCAGCAAATAATTGCGCGCGTAACCGCGACGAACTTTTACGACATCCGCTTCCGCGCCCAGTCCCGGGATGTTTTCGGTCAAAATGATTTCCGTCGAGGGCATGTCGATCTTGTAACGATTTGCGCCCGCGAAAATTTTTTCGGCGAGCGCGGTGCGTCATCAAAGCAGCGCGCGAGTTCTCTGTCAACGCGCCCGTTGAAAAACTTTTCGCGCGCCGGAGGCCGCGCCGCCGATCAGATCATTCCGAGCTTCATGCGCCCGGCTTCGCTGATCATGTTCTGGTTCCAGGGCGGGTCCCAGACGAGTTGCACCTCCGCTTCGTCCACACCGTCGATGGAAAGAATTTTTGCCTGCGCGTCGTGCGCGATGGCCGGACCCATGCCGCAACCCGGTGCGGTCAGGGTCATTTTCACTTCCACGCGCGTGCCGCCGTCATCTTTTTTAATCAGACGACAATCGTAAACCAGACCAAGATCGACAATGTTCACCGGAATTTCCGGGTCGTAACACTGGCGCAACTGGTTCCAGACATCGTCCTCGGAAACTTCGCCGTTGGTTTGGACGCCGGCTTGGGCCGCCGGTTTCGGCGGCGTTTGTTGCAATCCCAGCGCATCGAGGTCTTTTTCCGCGACCTGAGACAGGCCGAAGGAAGTGGCGATGGTGTAATTGCCCCCCAGGGTCTGCGTGATGACGCCCGGCGTGCCGGCGGGGATGGTGAACTTTTGTCCGCTTGGGATGAGCGTCACTTGGCAATCGCGCTTTAAACTAAATTCCTCGTGTGGGTGCATTGTCTTTCCAAGCTAAACTCCCCCTTCGCGTTCGCAACCCTGCCGGGTTAATCCTTGCCCCGGCCATCATCGCCGCCGCCGCCGGTTGATTCGCGTTTCTTCGGCGTCACCAGTTGCAGGACGATACCGAGACAGCGGTAAATTACGTCCAGCTCGCCGAGATCGGGATACCGCATCGCTGCGCTTCGCGGCATGAAATGCGAATCGTAGATTCGCGCCACCTCCGCGCCGGCGCCAAATGTTTGCAGCAGCCAGCGGTTCTCTTCCCGAAAAAACTCTTCGATCCGCGTCTCTGCTTCGGCCGTAAGCATGCGGATGTTGCTGGATTGAAATTTTTTCGGCAACGCGCGGCGCAATGCCCGGCTCAGTTGGTTATCGTGCACGCCGGAAAAAAGCTGCGGGTTTTTCGATAGCACGTGCAGAATCGAAAAATCGAAGCTCGGGTTACTCGCTTCGCTTTTGATTTCGTACTCCTCGGCCGCCAACCCGAGCACGTGGAAAAAATCCGCCCCGGGATGTCCTCCTTTGAGCAGCTCGGGAATAAGGAACCGCACTTCCAGCTTCGCTTTCGGGAGAACCCGTTGCCATTCTTCGATGTTTTTTCGAAACGCCGGCCGGTGGATTTTGAGACAATGCGCGACAAATTCCTCGAGCGACGTCCCTTTTTTCAAACCCCACTGCATCCAGGCCGATGGAATCCATTGCAGTTGCGGCCGCACGTAAAACACGACGAGGACATCCAGGAACTGGTCGATCCCGGCGAAGAGCCCCGCCATCCCCGGGGTCGAAAGATTTTCCGCGCTCAATACCGCAGCCTGCCCGCCTGCGGCGGCGGCGGCGATTTCGTTCGCCAATTTCGGAGTGAGGTGTTCGCCTTTCTTGCGGGCGTCTTCCAGTGTCCAAAGCGGTACCTTCAGATCGGCCGCGCTTTTGGCGATGCGAAGATTTTTGTCGAAAAGAGAAACGCCCTGTTTGCCAAGTTTGAGAAAATTTCTGAAGAGCGTGCCCTGAATGCTGCTGCTGCCGCACTTGGCAAAGCCGGCATGGATGACGAGCCGCTGCGCGGGGGCAGGACTCACTCTTCAGGCTCGGCGGCGGCGCCGTCGCTTTCGCCGGGGGCGGCTGATGTCGCGTCGCCGGTTTTGCGCGAAGAGCGGCTGCGGCGCAAAGCAATCGCTTCCAAAATGATCCCCAAACAACGGTAGATCAGATCGAGTTCGCTGATATCGGAATAGCGCACACCCGTCTTGGGCGGGACGAAATAGCGCTGATAAATTTGATCGACATCGATCTCGCCGCCGTAATTCCGGAGCAGCCACAGGTTCTCCTCGCGAAAACATTCTTCGATCTTCGCCTCCTGTTCGATTGAGAGCATCCGAATATTCGCGCTCTGAAATTTCTTCGACAGCGCGGAGCGCAAACCTCGCCTCAGCTGATTGTCGTGAATGCCGGAAAAGAGCTGCGGATTTTTCGAGAGCACATGGAGCACGGCGTAATCGAGGCTGGTGTTGCGCGCTTCGCCTTCGAAATCGTATCCATCGGCCGACGCGCCCAGGAGATGAAAAAAATCGCGCACCGGATCTCCGCCAGTGAGCATTTCCGGGATGAGAAAGCGCAGACGCAGAGTGGCAGCGGGGAGAACGCCTTGCCATTCCTCGACCCGCGCTCGAAACGAGGGGCGATGAGTGTTGAGACATTGACGAACGAATTCATCCAGCCGTGTGCCTTCCTTGAGAAACCATTGCTGCCAGGCCGAGGGGATCCATTGCCACTGCGGTCGCGCGTAGAAAACGATCGACAAATCGAACTGCCGATCGAGGCCGACAAAAAGCTGCGCCATCCCGCGATTGGCCAGCGTTTCGGCGCTAAACACGCCGACGAACTCGCCGTCGCGGCCGCCGAACCCCTCGACCTCTTGCGTCACTTGTTCCGCCAGGTTCGCCCGCTTTTTCTTTGCCTCGGTCAGGAATCGATGGGCTGAGACACGCGGCGGATCCTCTTTGGCAATGCGAAGGTTTTTGTCGAAGAAGTGAATCCCTTCTTCGCGCATCCGGCCGACGTTTTGAAAAAGCGCGCGCTGAATGCTGCTGCTGCCGCATTTTCCAAAACCGGCATGGATGATGAGGCGGCGCCGGGCGCCGGCGGGGGCGGTGGTCGGTGTTTCAGCCATCGTGTTTGCGCGAGTCGCCTACAATTCCTTTACCCGTTCCAGCAGCTCGATCACTCGTTTGAGCAAACGCGCTGCGCCGCCGCCATCGATGCTGCGATGATCGAAACTCAACGTGATTTGTGCTTCGGTTTTGGGCGCGAACTGGTTGTTTGTTTCATCCCAGGCCGGGACTTTTTTGCCGGCCCCAAGCCCGAGAAGCAGCGTTTGGTCGGGTAGGGGAATGGGCGTGCCCCATTCCACGCCGAAGATGCCGAAGTTCGACACGGTGGCGATGCCGCCGGCCTGCATCTCCGGCGAGATTCGTCGTTTGCGCGCAAGATCGACAAGTTCCTGGTATTTGCTCGTGAGATCGGGCAGCGACGTTTTGTCGGCCGAACGAATCATCGGCACCATGATGCCGTCCTCGGCTTCGACCGCGATCCCGATGTCGATGGAATTGGATTGCACGACGCGGTTTCCGATCAATTTCGCCGCCGCTTTTGGATTTTCCGCAAGGGCAAGGGCGAGCGCGCGCACCGCATAAAGACCGGGGCCGGGCTTTGGGTCGCGTGATTGTCGATCTTGCAAAAGCGGCTCGAGATTGACGGAGGAACCGACGGTCGAGAGCGGGCGCGTCCAGCTTCGGCGCATTGCCTCGGCCACACCGGTGCGGATAGCCGATGCTTGCTCCGCCGTTTGATTGTCGATCTTGCCCAGGAAATTTTCGAGGTCCTTGATCGTAACGCGATTGCCCGCGCCACTTCCGGCGATGCCGGCAAGATCCGCCGTGGTCAGTTGAAGTTCGGCCATCCGGGCGCGCACCCGCGGCGACAGGAACGTTGCCCCTTTGGTGATGGCGGGAACGGGCAGACCGCCCTCGCGCGCGGCTTGACCGTCCCCGCTCGGCACTTTGCGTTCGCGCGCGGGCGCGATCTCCTGGTCCGCGCGGGCCGGAATTTCCTCGGCCACATCGTGCTGCGGCGGCGCCGGCGCTTGTTTGCTGAAGCGCGCTGCGTCTGCTTCGCTCGCTTCAACGTAACCGAGCACGCTCCCGATCGGATACGTTTGCTTCACCTGCGCCGTGATCTTGTCGATCTTGCCTTTACACGGCGTGGTCACGCCCATGACCGCCTTGTTCGTTTCGACATCGATGATCTCCTGGTCGGCCGCCACTTCATCGCCGGGTTTGACCTTGATCTCGACGATCGTCGCCTCGGCGATCGATTCGCCCAACTGCGGCATGATGATCGGGACCTGCGGCATATTAACGTCGGAGCACAGGCATCTTGCCGGTGCGGCCGGCGGCCGTCTCGCCTGCCGGGGGCGGGAGCGCCAGCGGCGCGACATGTCTATAGCACACGCCCAACGGCAAAACCTCCAGCTCCGTAGGAGCGACATGTCTCTGTCGGTTAGACATGCCGCTCCTGACGGAGCTGGGTGGGATAGTGGCCGATGAAGCTATAAATATGTCGCGCCTACGGCGCTTTGCAGAAAGGACGGCGTCGGGAAACGAATTCATGCTCTACTCCTTCAGAATTGCGCGCGCTTTGTCTGCGATCGCCTTCGCCCCCGGGCGATGTGTGCTCCACAAGTTTGGATGATAAGGAATCGGTGTGTCCTTGGCGTTGATGCGCACGGGAGCGGCATCGAGGAGATGAAATCCCTGGCTCGTGACGCGCGCGATGACTTCGGCCGTCGCCCCGCCCCACGGGAAGGATTCGCCCACGCAAAGCAGGCGGCCGGTGCGCGCGACTGACGCCAGCACGGTGTCGGTATCGAGCGGCTTGACCGTGCGAAGATCGACAACTTCCACTTCGAATCCCTCGCGCGACAATTCCTCCGCTGCGCTGAGCGATTCCTGAACCATGGCGCTGTAGGTGACAATGGTCAGGTCGCGGCCCGGACGCGCGATCCGCGCCTGACCGGTGGGCAAACCTTTGTCCGGGAGTTTGTCGGCCTTGAGATGGTAATAAAGGTATTTGTGCTCGCAGTAGATGACCGGGTCATCGATACCGACCGCCTCGATCAACATCGTGTATGCGTCCTCGACCGTCGCCGGCGTCATCACAATGAGCCCGGGATAGTGCGCGTAAATCGATTCCATTGACTGGCTGTGAAACGGTCCGCTGCCTTTGGTCCCGCCCGATGGCAGGCGCACGGTGATCGGCACAGACACGTTCGTGCGCCAATAGTGTGTCCCGGCGTGGTTCAGGATCTGGTTGAGCGCGATGCTGGAAAAATCGGCAAACTGCATCTCGACAATCGGTCGCATCCCCTGCAACGCTGCGCCGATGGCTGTGCCGACTATGGCGTCTTCACTAATCGGGGTGTTCAAGACGCGGTTCGGAAATTCTTTGGCCAATCCTTTCGTCGCCTTGAACGCGCCGCCGAACGCGCCGCCCACGTCCTGGCCGTAAATGAAAACGCGCTCATCTTCGCGCAGCAATTTCGCCTGCGCCTCGCGGATCGCTTCGAGGTAAGTAATGCTCATGGAAACGACAACGTAGAGCTGCCGAGCGCTTCCTGCTTCTGGGGAGCACAGGCTGCCAGCCTGTAGTTCGCGGCAGCTTGCCGCGAACCAAGTTCGCTCGGCGCTCGTGCTTGCATCGAAATGCATTCGGCCGGCGGCCGAATGCTACAGGCCAGCGGCCTGTGCTCCCCAGAGTCGCGCGAAACTTCCGCCGTCGGGTGAGTCGTCATTCGGTGGGGTCGAGCAGCTCGCGCGTCGAGACCGCGCACCAATCTTCCTTCTCCCCCTCGGGTGCGGGTTCCTTTTGCGCAGTCGTAATTGCTTCCTCGACCTGCGCGGCCGCATCCTCGCGCCACGATTGCAGCGTTTCGGCGTCGGCCAACCCAAGATCGACAATTTTCTTTTCGGCAATTTTCAAACAGTCCTGGGCGAATGGTTGGCGTTTGATGTCATCGGTCACATAGCTCGCGTCATCGTGCTCGCCGTGCCCGGAGAGGCGCAAAATCGAAGCGACGACCAACTGCGGCGGGCGCCCGGCGCGCGCGCGTTTGACGGCGCTGCCAATGACATCGAGGCAGGCGTTGAGATCGGTGCCATCCAGATCGTATCCTTCGAAACCATAACCGATGGCGCGATCGACCAGATCGTGACAGGCGAACTCCCGATCGTTCGGCGTCGAATAAGCATAGTGATTATTGGTCGCGACCACGACGAGCGGCGCCTGCTCGACCGCGGCGAGGTTCATCCCCTCGTGAAACGAACCGGTCTGCATTCCGCCTTCGCCAATCGCGGTCAGACCGACAAAATTTTTTTCGCCCTTGAATCGCTTCGCCATGAGCGCGCCGACCGTGGCCGAGACCATCGCGCCGAGATGGCTGATCATGGCGAGCTGATTATCGCGCGGCCGGCCCCGGTGAATGTTGCCGTCCCGCCCGCGCATCGGGCCCTGCCGCGAGCCGAGATACGTGCGCGCGACGTCGACGAGCGGTTCGCCAAAGGCGGAACGCCCGGCTTGATCGCGGATCAAGGGCGCGAAAATATCGTTCTTCTCGAGAAACAAACCGCAGGCGACGCTGACCGCTTCCTGGCCTTTCCCGATGTAAACGCCGCCGGTGATATGGCCGCCGCGATAGAGACTGACCAGCTTCTCTTCCATTGTGCGCGCGAGCAGCATCCAGCGAAACGCTTCGCAAAATCGCTCGTGCACGGGCGCCGCTTTTTTTGCTGTCGTTTTTTTGTTGCGCGCCGCCGTCTGAAGCATCCGGCAATTTTACGCAAGATCGACAAGCACGCGCAAAAATTTTTTGTTGTAGCTGCCGCCGTCGCCGGCGGCAGAACCGCTGATATCTGCCGCCAGAGACGGCGGCAGCTACAACCTATCGCGCGACGCGAGCGGGTTTTTGTTCGCCGTTGCCGTTTTCGGCGAGGGCGAATTGACGCTGCGACGGTGTCTGCGCGGGGGTAACGATCTGCTCCGCGGCGGGCGGCGGCGCCAATCTCATGCCGACGAGTTTGCTGATGCCGCGCTCTTCCATGGTGATGCCGTAAAGCACGTCCGCGCGCGCGATGGTGCGTTTGTTGTGGGTGATGATAATGAACTGGCTTTGCGCGACGAAGCGATCGAGCATGCGAATGAAGCGGTTGATGTTGCCTTCATCGAGCGGCGCATCCATCTCGTCGAGCACGCAAAAGGGACTCGGCCGCACCATGTAGATGGCAAAAAGCAGCGCCACCGCGACCATGGCCCGTTCGCCGCCGCTGAGCAGCGAAATGCTTTGCAATTGTTTGCCCGGCGGCCGCGCGGTGATCTCGATCCCGCAGTTGAGCGGATCGTTTTCGTCCATGAGCGTGAGGTCGGCGCGACCGCCGCCAAAGAGCTCGGCGAAGACTTCGCGGAAATTCGAGCGCACCTGCGCGAATGTTTCTGCGAACAATTTCCGGGTCGTGGAATTGATGCGCGCGATCACGTCGAGCAGTTCCCGGCGCGACTTCGTCAGGTCATCATTTTGGCTCTCGAGGAACTGGTGGCGTTCCTCGAGCTCATCGTATTCGTGGACGGCGTCGAGATTGACCGGGCCCATGTTGTCGAGCTGGCGGGTAAGATCGACAATCAGTTTTTGTAGGTCTGCCTGGGCGAAATCGGAAAGGTGGATCGCGCTCTCCGAGCGCGATGGTAAGTTCGACGCGGCTTCGCCGCCATTCGTAGCATCGCCCGCGGAGCGGTCGATCCACCTTTTCACTTGCACGCGCAGCGTTTTCTCGAATGCGGCTTCGTCGGGTGTAAAGGCGCGCAGGTCGATTTGGTAACGGCGCTCGATGCGCTCGGCCAGATTGTCGATCTGCATTCGCTGCTGCGATTCGCGGACCTGTTGTTGCGCGCGGGACTCTTGGAGCGCGCTCAATGAATTTCGCAGCTCGCGCAGCGCGGCTTCATGCTGCTGAAGGGCAGCGCTGCGCGCGGCGCGTTGTTCGGCGATTCTTTTCGCCAGCTCCCCGGTCTCGGCGGACCGTTTGGTTTGTTCCTTGATGGCGATCTCGGCTTCGGCCGACTCTTTTGCCTGGGTGGCAAGCCTGGCTTCGTAGCTCGCGATATCGGCTTGCCGCAGCGAAATCAATTCGAGCAACTCGGTTTCGCGCGCCGCCATGGGCTGGCGCTGCGCGATCAGGTTTTCGTGTCGTTGCCGTTCCGTGGCGATGGCGAGGCGCAGCTCGTTCAACTGTTCGAGCGCTTTTTCTTCCTCGGCCCGCGCGCGTTGTTCGCGCTGTTCGGCCGCGGTTTGCGCAACGGTTTGTTCAGCCAATTCGCCCCGCAGCGCGGCAACCTCGCTTTCCAGCTCGGCGACGCGTTCATCTGCCTGCTTCACCTGCTGCTCGAGCGTCGCCTTTTCCGATTTGAAATTGTCGATCTTGCGCGCGGCTTCTTCTTCGTCGCGCTGGAGCAGGGCAATCTTGGCGCCGGCGGTCGAATGGGCGAGATGCGCCGCCTGATGACGCGCACGCGCTTCATCGAGCTGGCGCGCCGCCGTCGCGATATCGCCGTTGATCCGGTCGCGCTTTTCCAAGAGCGAATCGCGTTGGCCGCAACAATCAACCTCCTCCGATACCAAAGCGGCAATGCGCGCCTTGCGTTCGAGCAATGAATCGTGCCGCACATCGCTGCTCCCGCCAAAAACGATGCCTTCGGCCGAAATAAATTCGCCGTCGAGCGTGGCCATGGCGAGCGTGGGTTCATCGCGTTTGCAAGCCAGCGCGTCCTCGAGGCTGGCAAAGATGACGACGCCGTTGAGCAATTGTTGCAGCAAAAGATCGAGAGAACGCGGCGCGTTCACCTTATCGATCGCCCAGCCGAGCGCGCCTTTGGGCAAAGCTTTTCGCACCGATTGGTGCGCCGACCCGGCGAACTTTGGAACAAAGAGCGCGGCCTGGCCGAGCTTTTTGCGCGTCAGCCGATGGATGATCTCGCCCGCGCTGGCTTCATCTTTCATGATCACGGCGTGCAGGTTTCGGCCGAGCGCGACTTCGATCGCCGTGACGAATTTTCGTTCCACGTCCAATTGAGAAACAAGCGAGCCGAGCACGGCAGAGCGAAAACGCTCCGGCTGGTCCATTCCCCGCAAAACCGCCTGCGAACCTTTGGCCAGGCCTTCGCCTTCTTCGTGCAGCTGGCGCAGGACGGCGAGGGCGGAGCGCTTTTCGGCCAGCTTCCGCTCGACTTCCGCCAATTCGTTTTCCGTCGCGCTGAGAAGTTCCCGGTGGCGCTGCAGATTTTTATCGGCGACCTCGACCGCGGCGAGCAGCCGGTCGATCTGCGTTTGTTCGGTTTGTGTGGCGGTTTCTGCGGCGACAACGGTGGCCGCCAGCTCATCGCGCGCGCTGATTGCGCTCTCCATTGCGCCGGCCAGCTCCCGAATCTGCTCGCGCGTCAGTTCGCGCCGCGCGGTCAGTCCCGCCAAGTCGTCTTCCAGCGAGGCAATGCGCGCCTCATTTTTGGAAAGCAAAGCCGCGGCCTGTTGCTGTTCGATCTGGCGCGCCTCGCGGCCGGCGCGAATCTCGGAAAGGCGTTCGGTGAGCTGGGCCAATTCTTTTTCTCTTTCTTCGAGCAATCGCGTGGCCTCGTTGATTGCCGAGTCGGTCTCATTGATCTGCACGGCTTGCGATTTGCGTTTCGCTTCCGCGCCCGCGATGTCGGTGCGACAGCGCGCGATCAATTCGCCTAATTCCTGCGCGCGCTGGCGATTGAACTCGATGCGACTGCGGTGCGCCGCGATTTCGCTTTGCAAGCGCTGCGCTTCCGTGCGCGCGTCGGCAATCTCGAGGTCGATCTGGTCGAGCGCGCGGCGTTCTTCGGCGAGCGACTCTTCGTGATTGTCGATCTTGTCGCGGAGATCCTGCTCGGATCGCGCGATGTTCTCGATCTCTTGGCGGCAGCGGGCGAGCTCGGCTTCGAGCGCGGCGAGTTGTTTCCGGGCGTGGTGCGTTTCGAGGACGCGCAGATCGGCATGCAAGGCCTGGTAACGGCGCGCTTTGCCCGCCTGCCGCTGCAGCGAGCCGATCTGGCGTTTCACTTCCTTGATCACGTCGCCGATGCGCAACAGGTTGGCTTCGGTTGCTTCCAATTTGCGGAGCGCCTCGCGTTTTTGCGTTTTGTATTTGGTGATCCCGGCCGCTTCCTCGAACACGGCGCGACGATCTTCCGGGCGCGAGCTCAGGATCATGTCGATCTTGCCCTGCTCCATCATTGAATAGGCGGCGCGCGCTACGCCGGTGTCGGCGAAGAGATTTTGAATGTCACGGAGCCGGCAGGGCGTTTTATTGAGCAGGTATTCCGAATTACCATCGCGATAAACCCGGCGCGTCACCCGCACCTCGTGCCAGTCGACATTTAATTCCTGCTCGCAGTCACTGAAAGTGAGCGAGACCTCGGCGAAGCCGAGCGGTTTGCGCGAATCGGTGCCGTTGAAAATGACATCGGCCATCTCGTCGCCGCGCAGCGATTTGGCCGATTGCTCCCCGAGCGACCAGCGGATGGCATCGAGCACGTTGGATTTGCCGCAGCCATTCGGGCCGACAATCGCGGTGATGCCCTCGTGAAAATTGAGGACGGTCTTATCGGCGAACGATTTGAAGCCGAAAAGCTCGAGCGACTGTAAATGCATTCTGGGGGCCGATTAACGTCGGCTTGGAAGCTCAATATAGCCAGGGGAAGTTGCTGACAAGCTAAATAACGCTAGATACGGGGGAGGGCGGAAGGGTGAAGCGCAATATTTTGTGCTTGCCGATATCGCGTCGGGGCTGACGAAGCTCGAATGACCAATGACAAAGGAAACTCGAAGCTCAAATCACGAATTCGCATGCGACGTTTGTTTCGTCATTCGGATTTTGTCATTCCTTCGTCATTAGACATTCGAGCTTCGTCATTGGAATATCAGCCTCATGCGCGACAGCTATCTCGAAGATTACTTTTCGTTCCTGCGGTTTCCAAGCGTTTCAACCGACAGCGACTACGCCGGGAACGTGCGCGAGTGCGCGCAGTGGTTGTCGCAGAAGCTCGGCGCGATCGGGCTTGACTCGAAGGTGGTGCGAACGGCGGGCCACCCGATTGTTTGGGCGCGTAACGAGCATCGGCCAGGCCGGCGCACGGTTTTGATCTATGGCCATTACGACGTCCAGCCGCCGGATCCGTTGGATTTGTGGGAATCTCCGCCGTTCGAACCAGTGCTGAAGGATGGCTACGTGTTCGCACGCGGCGCGACCGACAACAAAGGGCAAATTCTTGCCCACATTCTCGGGATTCAGGAAACACTCGAAGGCGGCGGCGAGCTGCCGGTGAACGTCGATCTTGTCGTCGAAGGCGAGGAAGAAGTCGGCAGTAAAAGTCTCCCGGGATTTCTCAAGGAGAATCGCGACGCTCTGAAATGCGATGTCGTAGTCGTGTCGGATACCGGCATGGTCGCGCGGGGGACGCCCACGATCAGTTACGGCCTGCGCGGAGTTGTGGCGCTGGAAATAAAAGTGACTGGCCCGAAGATCGATTTGCATTCGGGCATTTACGGCGGCGCCGTGGCAAATCCGCTGACGGCGATGTCGAAGTTGCTGGCCGGTTTGCACGACAAAGATGGCCATGTCGCCATCCCCGGTTTTTATGACGAGGTTGAGCCGCTGCAGGATTGGGAGCGCGAAATGTGGAGCAAGCTTCCGATCGACGCTGACGCGCTCGTTTTGCAAGAGAGCGGCTCGCCCGAGCTCTTTGGCGAAAAGGGTTTCAGCACCTTCGAGCGAATCTGGGCGCGGCCGACCGCGGAGATCAACGGCATGGGCGGCGGCTATCAGGGGCGGGGGACCAAAACAGTTCTGCCGAGCTATGCGTTTGCCAAGTTGACGTTCCGTCTCGTGCCGAACCAAAATGGCGATGCGGTTGTCGATCTTGCGCAAAAACATTTGGAGAAAAACTGCCCGCAAGGCGTGACGCTCGAGATGAACGCGGGGCACAGCGGCCCGTGGTACCTGACCGATCCGCATTCGGAATTTGGAAAAGCGGCGCAACGTGCCTTGCGCAAAGCCTTCGATCGCGACGTGGCCCTGATTCGCGAGGGCGGCAGTATTCCAATCGTGTGCGATTTCCGAAACATACTCGGCGCAGAAACATTGTTGTGCGGACTGGCGTTGCCGGATTGCCGGGCCCATTCACCGAACGAAAATTTTCCGCTGGAGAACCTCGAGGCCGGCATTCGCATGAACCAGGCTGTGCTTCGCGAAGTGAGCGCGGTGTAAAACGCCGACCGAATGAAAACCTCAGTGCGCATTTTGATCGTGATATGCCTTTTCGCCACCGGTGTGTCGGTCGAGGCGCGCGGCGAGCCGGACGAATATCTCCTCGACAAGATCAAGAAACTGTTCGTCAAACCGACCCCCACGCCGAAGCCGAGGCCGGTTAAGCGCAGGAAAAAAGCTACCCCGGCACCGTCGCCCGAAAACAGCGCATCGCCTGCGACGTCGCCGAGCGCAACTCCATCGAGCGCGCCGCCTGCCAGCGCGACGCCGGTGGCGAGCGCGACACCTTCCGCGACGGCGACTCCTGCTGCCATCGCGACACCTTCGCCTCAGGCAACAACCCCCGTGCCATCACCGACGCGGACGCCCACGCCGCGGCCGACCGCAACAGCAACGCCGGCCTCTACGGGCACACCCACGCCGGCGCCGTCGCTATCGCGAACGCCGCCCGCGCGACCGACACCAACACCGACACCGGCGCCGACTCCGGCGAGTCCCACACCGGCTGCGACTTTGTCACCCGCTGTTCCCGACGCGAGCGAGCAGCCGGAGTCCACGCCGCCGGCGCCGGGATCGCCGCCCGCGCAACGGGACCGGTCCAAGTTTGAACCGGTGCGTCCGATTAGTCCCGGCCCGCGTACCCGATTCCAAGTGACGGCCTCGCCTCCATCCGAGACAACGCCGCCATTGCCCAAAGCGGTGGCAGTTCCCGTGGGCCGCCCCACTGCACCGCCGAACACCGGCATGGCATCGAGCGAGCTCGCCGGTTACGAAACTTATTCGCCAGAAATCCGGCGGGTCATCGATGTGGCGCTCGATCTGACCGCGAAGAACCTCAGCTACAAGTACGGCTCGGCCGATCCGGCGAATGGCGGATTGGATTCATCGGGATTTGTTTATCACGCGCTATCGAAATCAGGAGTCAAGGACGTGCCGCGCGACGCGCGCGAACAATACGTCTGGGTGCGCAAGGCGGGAACATTTCAAACAGTGCTCGCGCACCGGGACGACAGCTTTGAGCTGGAGGCGTTGCGGCCGGGCGATCTGCTGTTTTGGGCCGCGACCTCGGGTGTGAATCGCGACCCCGAGATCACCCACACGATGATTTATCTCGGCCGCGAGAAGGCGACGAATCAGCGCATCATGGCGGGGGCGAGCGACGGTCGCACCTACAAAGGTCAATCGCGCTTTGGAGTGAACGTGTTTGATTTTAAAGTGGGCCAGCTCGGTCCAAGGGGCCGCGAGGGGGCTGCACCGGTTTTCGTCGGTTACGCGCACATTCCCGCTTTGCGCGGGGAGTGAGCCAGTTTCCCAACTTCACGGGGCGTCGTCCTCGGCGGTCGTTTGCGATTCTTCACTGAGGTCCGGCGTCGCGCTGGGAAGAGTAGATGTCGATCTTGCCGGCGGAAGATCGGTGCGGGTGGTGAGGTAATGGTTGGCGAGAGCGGCCACCACCAGGAAGATTGCGATTGCAATCGCAACGCGCTGTTCGCGCCCGCGGAGCGCGAAGATATTTCTCATCGGCGTTAGCGCGCGACAGGCGGCGCGTAGGAAATCGGGTCCTGCGCTCCCGCTTCACGGAAGCCTTTGAGGCGCAACTGGCACGAATCGCATTGACCGCAGGCCCGGCCATCGGGCGCGGGATCGTAACAACTGTGGGTAAGGGCAAGATCGACATTGAGGTCGCGCGCTTTGCGAATGATGTCTGCCTTGGACAATTTAATTAACGGCGCGTGGACCTGGAAGCGCCGGCCTTCGACGCCCGCTTTGGTGCCGAGATTGGCCAGCGTTTCAAACAAGACGATGAACTCCGGCCGGCAATCGGGATAACCGCTGTAATCGATGGCGTTGACGCCGATGAAAATGTGGGCAGCGGCCCTGACCTCGGCCCAGGCCAGCGCGTGCGCGAGAAAGATGGTGTTACGCGCCGGCACGTAGGTGCTCGGGATGCCGCGACCGATTTCTTCCCCGGAGCGTTGCTTTGGAACATCGACGCCATCGGTCAGCGCCGAGCCGGAAAAAATGGAAGTGTCGATCTTGACGATGCGATGTTCCTTCGCCTTCAAGGCCTCGGCGACGCGCTGCGCCGCTTCCAGCTCGAAGCGGTGTCGCTGGCCGTAATCGAAGGAGAGAGCCGAGCATTCATAGCCTTGTGAGCCGGCGATGGCGAGGGTGGTGGCCGAATCAATCCCGCCGCTGAGGAGAACGACCGCGTGTTTCATTTGTGACAATGGCTGTCATCCTGAGCGAAGCGAAGCGAAGTCGAAGGAGCCCGTGGAATTAACGCGCGTGTTTTCAACGGGGTTCCTGGACTTCGCTCGGAATGACGGTGCATCATTGGCCGCGGCGCCCGGTTCGCTTTGGGTATTCCGCGCGCACGCTCAGCGCGATGCCGCCGCGAGCGGAAAACTGCGCGATCACGATTGCTTCGCGCGGCGAACAGGCTTTGACGAAATCATCCAGAATACGGTTGGTGACCGCTTCGTTGAAAGCGCGCTCGCTGCGATACGAGGCGAGATAAAACTTGAGCGATTTGCTCTCCACGCAGAGGCGGTCGGGCACGTAATCGATCTCGATCCGGGCGAAATCGGCCTGCCCGGTGACCGGACAAAGCGAGGTGAAATCGTCCGTTTCGAAATGAATGCGGTAATGCCGGCGCGCCGGATTGGGAAACGTTTCCAGGCGCGCTTCCGCCGGCGAGCCTGGAATTTTCGCTGCGCTTCGTCCGAGGAGGGTTAGCGATCCCGGTTTGCTTTTACGCGGCACGCTTGAATTAACGCCTTCGCCGCCGGGCTTCAAGACTTGAGCGCGCAGAGCGAAGTTGCAAACGTGGCCCGGCCGCGTTCGTGTTGAGTCCTTGGATATCAATCCGCAAAACTTGGATGCCGTCGGCCGCACCGCCGCGATCGACATTTTGGCGCACGATCCGAGAACCGATGAGGTTGTTCTTGTGATGAAGGAGGCGCGGCCATGGGACAACTCGGACGAACGGCTGCACGAGCTGCAGGAGAGGTTCAATGTCTACGCCTCGTTCCTGCTCGATGGCGAATTGGCGGCCGCCCATCCCGAGCTGGCGGGCAAATCCGCGCGTATCGAATTACGCTGCGAGCACATGCCGGACACGCGCGCGCTCGAGTTGCTCGGGCTGATTCACGACCAGCTCGCCTTCCAGGAGATCAAAATGGAAGTGGTGGTGAAGGGGAAGGATCTGTAGCGGCGGTCTATGACCGTCGGACGAATTAATGCAGCGCTCATAGAGCGCCGCTCCAGCGGATCAGAACTTCAAGAACGAAACGACCGGGATGGGCGCGAGGCGTTCGCGGCCGTGGAGAAATTCGAGCTCGATGAGAAATTGCGCTTCGAGCAATTCGCCGCCCACTTTTTTGATGAGCGCGGCGGCGGAGGCGGAAGTGCCGCCGGTCGCGAGCAGATCGTCCACCAGCACAATGCGTTCGCCGGCGCCCAGGGCGTCGATGTGCATTTCCATTTCCGCTTCGCCGTATTCGAGCGAGTATTTCGCGGTCTCGGTTTTGTAAGGGAGCTTGCCGCGTTTACGGATCGGGACGAAACCGACCCCGAGCTCGTAGGCCACGGTCGAGCCGAACAAAAAACCGCGCGCATCGATTCCTACGACTTTGTCGATCTTTTTGCCGCGACAGCGCTCCAGGAAAAGATCGACTGACTGGCGGAAGAGGGTGGCGTCCTGCAAAATGGGGGTGATGTCTTTGAACATGATGCCCTTTTTTGGAAAATCGGGCACATCGCGCACGCCGGCGCGCAACTTGTCGATCTTCTCGGAATTCACCGGCGCGAATGCTATCGGCTCGGCGCGAAAGGTCAATGTCGGGTGGGGTTGGTGCCGCGTAGGCATGGAAGCGAGGCGAAACTGGCCCGTTGGTTGCTGCGATTATTTGCCGTGTTCGTGACAAAAGCAGAGCGGCGTCCCGCCTTAACGATCAAACCGCCGCAGCGCAACGGTCTGGAGGAATGCATCCTTGACGGCGCTGATCGTCTCCTCGCGCAGCGCGGCTACGGCGAAATCACCATGGACGACCTGGCGGCGGCGGCCGGCGTGTCCAAAAGCACGATCTATCAGCGTTTCCAAAGCAAAGAGAACGTCGTGCTCGCTCATATTGATCGGATCGTGGAGCGAGTGGAGGAACGTCTCGAACAAATCGCCAATGGCGGGGCGACGCCGGCAAACAAGATCAAGCAAATGGTGGTTGCGCGGGTGATGATCCGCTTCCATGCCGTGCAACATTACACCCAGAGTCTGGCCGAACTTCTTCGTGAGATCCGGCCCGGTCTGCTCGCCCGGCGGGAACGTTATTTCCAACGCGAGGCGCAGATTTTCGCGCGAGTCATACTTCAGGGCGAACGCGCCGGCGTATTTCGCAAGGGCGCCCCGGAACGCACGGCCCGCGCGTTGATCGCGGCAACCAACTCGTTGTTACCGTTCAGTCTGACCACGCGCGAGATCGGGATGCCGCGAACGACCGAAGAGGCGGCCATAACCATCGCCGATTTGGTGTTGTATGGCTTGATGAGACCGGAGAAGGCGGGCTGCAACGCTGAGCCGCCGACCCGGTGGTGAACCGCCGCGATCCGCCCGGTTCTGCGCAATTGCCAATCGCGGGCGGAAACATAAGTTCGTTCCCCGGTGGATCGACAACTTCTTATCGTCTCGACGCTCTGTTTTTTTGCCGCGATCGTTCGCACGGTGATGGAATTGCGCGGTGGGGTTTTTCGACCGGCGCGATTCAATTTCCTGGTCATCGGACTCGGGTTCGTTTTTCAGACCGCCTTCCTCTCAGTGCGCGGTCGGGCGCTCGGGCGCTGTCCGCTGACAAACCTGTTTGAAGTTTTCATTTTCGTCGCCTGGTCGATCGCATTGTTCTACATGCTGGTCGGCCCGGCTTATCGGCTGTCGCTGATGGGGGCCTTTACCGCGCCGGTGGTTTTCCTGTTGCAAACGTTCGCTTTAGTTGCGCCGATCGATCAACAGCATCGGTTCAAGCTGCCGCCCAATCGCTGGCTGGAATTTCACGCTTCCTTTTCCACGCTCGCCTACGGCGCGTTCGCCCTCGCCTGCATTGCCGGGGTCATGTATCTCGTGCAGGAGCGCCAGCTCAAGACGCACCATCTCCATTCGCTCTTTTATCATCTTCCACCGCTCCCGGACCTCTTCGGCGCGATTACCCGGCTGCTTTGGTGGGGCTTCGCGCTCTACACGGTGGGATTGGTGAGCGGTTTTTTCACAGGCGAACCGTTGCCATGGCCGCAGGTCGTGTGGGCGATTGCGGTGTGGGTGCTGTACGGTCTGATTTTGCAGGGGCGCCATTGGCACAGGCTCGCGCCGCGACGTGTCGCCGCTCTTTGCATCATTGGTTTTAGCGCCGCGCTCGGTTTGCTCTGGGGGATCACTTTTACGGCGCAAATGCATTCGCCATGAACCTTTTTTGCGTCGGGCTGAGCCACCACCGGACCAGTGTCGAGACGCTGGAACAGTACGCCGGTCGGTCCGTTGAAGATTCCGGCCTGCGCGCCTGCGGTTGCGCCGAGGCGCTCCTCTTGGCGACGTGCAACCGGGTGGAGGTTTACGCGGCGGCCGAAACAGTAGTGCCGAACGAAAAAATAGCGCGTTGTCTCGCCCCCGGGATCGAGCGCGCGGCGCCCGGCGAAGCGCACTCATTTTACCGTTTTGAAAACGGCGAGTGTGCGCGGCATTTGTTTCGGGTCGCTTCGGGTCTCGATTCGATGGTCATCGGCGAGACGGAGATCCTGGGGCAGGCGAAAAAAGCTTATGCGGCCGCGCAAAAATCCGGCACGGCCGGCCGTTATTTGCATCGGCTTTTCCAGCGCGCGTTTCGCGTGGCGAAACAGGTTCGCACTCATACCGACATCACCCGCGGAGCGGTTTCCGTCAGTTCGGTGGCGGTCGATCTGGCCGAGAAAATTTTTGGCAATCTGGCCGGCTGCAAAGTGCTCGTGCTCGGGGCGGGCGAGGCAAGCGAGCGCACGGTGAGCGCGCTCGTCGCCCATGGGGTGACCGATCTGCGGGTGGCGAATCGTTCGACCGAACGCGCGGAGAAACTCATCCGCGTCGCCGGCGGCCGGGCGGTCGCGTTCGACGATTGGCTCGATCAATGCCGCGCGATCGACATTCTCATCAGCTCAACGGCCTCCGATCGGCCGCTTCTCACCCGCGAAAAACTTGCGCCCCTCTTGCGCGCGCGCGTCGACCGCCCTTTGTTCATCATCGACATCGCCGTGCCGCGGGATGTCGATCCAGCGGTAAACGAGCTGGAAGGAGTTTACCTTTACGACATCGACGATTTGCGCTCGGTCGCCGAGCAATCCCTCGCGTTGCGCCGCGGACAAATTGCTGCCGCCGAAGAAATCATCGACGGGCACGTCGCGAAGTTTTGCGAATCGATTGGGATGGGCTTGAGCGACGTGCGGGATCAGCCCGAACATCCGCCGCTGGGCGAGGAGCCGTTGCAGGCGTCCCGCTGATTTGCCGGAAATTTGCGACGGTCATAGACCGCCGCTACAGACAAGGATGGAGCGTCCGAGTCGAACCAGCATCGTGCTCGGGACGCGGGGAAGCGATTTGGCGCGGCAGCAAACAGAGTTGGTCGCGGACGGTTTGCGCGCGCGCTGGGCCGATCTCAAGATCGAAACCAGGATTGTGCGCACCTCCGGCGACGAACAAAAGAGCGACTTGGTGCAACGCGCCGGGCGCAAAGGCTTGTTCACCGCGGAACTCGAACGCGCGCTGCTGGCCGAAGATGTCGATCTTGCGGTGCATAGCGCCAAGGATTTGCCGAGCGACCTGGCGCCGGGGACCGAGATTGCCGCGGCGCTGCCGCGGGCGCCGGTCAACGACGCGCTCATTGCCATCGAGCGCTGGACATTGGAGTCGCTGCCGGGGAACGGCGTTGTGGCCACGGGCAGCGTGCGGCGGCAACATCAGCTCCGCTGGAAACGGCCTGACCTGGAGATTGTCGATCTTCGCGGAAACGTGCCGACGCGGCTGCGGCAACTCGCGACCGGTGGCTGGCACGGCATCATTCTGGCGCGGGCGGGTTTGGAGCGACTCAACCTCCCAACCGGCGATCACACGCTCCGTTTTGAAGGCAATGAATTTTTCGCGCACGATCTTTCTGCTGAGATTTTTTTACCAGCGGGAGGACAGGGAGTGATCGCGCTGCAAGTGCGCAGCAGCGACGAGCGCACCCGGCTGCTGGTCGAACCGCTGAATGATTTCGATACGCGATTGTGTTTGCGGGCGGAGCGCGAGTTCCTGCGCCTGTTGCACGGCGACTGCAACCAACCGGTGGGCGTGTTGGCCGTGATCGAGGGGACGATGATGAAAATGCAAACGCAGGTTTTCGAGCCCGGAGCGACTACGCCCTCGGAAGCGGCAGTCGAAGGTCCGAGCGAAGAGGCGGAACGGTTGGCGGCGAAGTTGTTCAAACAAGTCGAGAAAGCTCGAGCAGGAGCATGAGAACGAGCAAGAGCAAGAGCGGAATAGTTCATCTTGTCGGCGCGGGGCCGGGGAACCTCGGGCTGGTAACGTTACGGGCCCGGGAATGCATCGAGCAGGCGGACGTGATCGTCTACGATCATCTGGCCAATCCGGAAATGCTCGGCTGGTCGCGCGATGACGCCGAGATCATTTACGCCGGCAAACGAGCGGGGGAACACGGGTTCACGCAGGAACAAATTAATTCGCTCCTGATCGAAAAAGCGCGCGCCAAAGGACGGGTCGTGCGATTGAAGGGTGGCGACCCGTTTGTTTTTGGTCGCGGCGCCGAAGAAGCCAGAGCGCTGGTGGCGGCCGGGATCCGCTTTGAGATCGTGCCCGGAATCACGTCGGCCATCGCCGGGCCGGCCTATGCCGGCATCCCCATCACATCGCGCTGCGAAAACTCGCACGTGACATTTTTTACCGGCCACGAGGACCCAACAAAAACGAAGAGCGCGGTCGATTACGCGGCGCTGGCGAGACTCGGCGGGACCCAGGTAATGCTCATGGGCGTGGAACGGATCGGAACAATCGCCCAGGAGATGATGAAACATGGCGTGCGCGAAGATTTGCCCGTTGCGCTGGTGCGCTGGGCGACAACCGGCCGGCAAGAAACGCTGATTGGCACGCTCAAAGACATCGGGCAACGCGTGGTCGATGCCGGATTTGAAGCGCCCGCCGTGGCGGTGTTCGGCGAAGTGGTGGCGCTGCGCAAAGATCTGAATTGGTACGAGCGACGGCCGCTCTCGGGCAAACGCATCGTCGTGACACGCACCCGCAAACAGGCCAGCGCGTTGAGCGAGCGGCTCCGCGACCTGGGCGCGGAGATCATCGAGTTGCCGACCATCCGGATCGAACCGCCCACGAACCTGCGCGAATTTGCCGAACTGGTGCAGGACGCACACGCCTATGACTGGATTGTATTTACGAGCCCGAACGGGGTGGACGCGTTCTTCGACATGTTTTTCAAGCTTTACGATGACGCCCGGGAGATCGGCGGGGCGAAAATTGCGGCCATTGGGCCGGCCACGGCCGAGCGGGTGAAAGCGTTCCATCTCCATGTCGATCTTCAGCCCGAGGAGTTTGTGGCCGAAGCGGTGGTGCGCGAATTCCAGAAGCAGGGCACGGTCGAGAACGTGCGAATCCTGGTGGCGCGGGCGGAAAAGGCGCGGGATGTGCTACCCAAGCAGCTCTCTAAACTTGGAGCAATCGTGGACGAGGCGTTCGCTTACCGGACGGTGGCCGAGACGCGCGACGATACCGGCGCGCGGCGCCGGCTATTGGAGGAAGGCGCTGACCTGATCACTTTCACCAGTTCTTCGACCGTGGAAAATTTTCTCGCGCTGGGGCTGCCCTGGCCAAAGCAGATGCAGGTGGCCAGTATCGGACCGATTACGTCGAAGACTGCGCGCGACCATGGGTTGGAAGTAACGGTCGAGGCGCAGCGGCACGACATTGAAGGATTAACCGAGGCGATCCGTAAATATTACACGGGCCGGACCACCGATGAGTAAAGCCGCCCCGGTGACCGATGAGTTCGCCACGGCCATGCAGCAACTGAGCGCCGAGGCGGAAAAAACATTGCCCGCGGACGACTCGCATTCGCCCATGTTCGCGCTGAGCGACGACAAGCTCGAGCAGGTGTCGCAGGAGCTGGCCGCGCTCAGCAGCCGGATGCAGAACGTCGAAAACGCCATGGCAAAACGTTTCGACCAGTTGCTCAAGGCGCTTTCTCCTGAGAAACAGGTCGACATCATGGTCGCCCGCTTCGAGAAGATCGACGATCAGCTCGCCTCCATTCGCAAGACCGAAAGCGTTAACCAGAAGCTCTTCGATTCGCTCCATGCCGAGCTGCTCAAGTACCGCGACAACTTTCTGCACGAATCGCTCCAGAAACCCTTCATTCACGATCTCGTCCTCCTGTTCGATCATCTAAACGGCTTGTGCGAACAATTGAGCAGCGCCGTTCACGAAAAGGGCAAACGCAGCCTCGCCCAATGGCGCGACCACCTCGAGAACGCCATCCATGCGCTCATGGAGATTTTGCACCGGCTCGAAGTGAAAGAAATTGAGCCGAAGGAGCGAGTCGATCGCGCCGTGCATCGCGTCGTCAGTTTTGAGCCGGCCGATTATCCCGAGGAAGACGGCCGGATCGTGATGCGTGTCCGTCGCGGTTTCACCTGGCGCGGGAAACTGATTCGGCCCGAGGAAGTGATCGCCAAACGGTTCAATTGAACCGCCGGCCAACGGGGACACGCGCGCGTCCCCGGAGTTCTTCGTTTTACGCTGAAAAAATCCTTAACTTCGTAGGGAACTTCGCCCTACAATCGCCGGAGAGCCAATTGGAGAGGCGGCTATGGCTCAGAGCAAGTCAACGCGGCAACTATCACCACTGCCTTCGGCGACAGTGGTGACAAAAGAGAGGGAATTTAAGGTCGCTCGGTTGACGGAGGTCATGCGCGGCGTCGCGCTTACCGAACAGAGCGATGAATCGAAGGTGTTTCATCCCATTCGCAAGGTAAGCCGGCACTTTCATGTTTCCGACGCAACCGTGCAGCGGGTTTATCGGCAGTTGGAAGAGGAAGGCCTGTTGTCGCGCGTGCGCGGCTCGAAAACCGTACTGCCGGGTTTGGGCTCAGGCAGGCATGTAAGCGTGCTGGGCGTGATCGGCCTTCCGGCTTCTGTCGCGGCGTTTGTCACATTTCAGGATTACCGAACCTTCTTCATCCGGATGCGGCGCGAGTTGCGCTCGCGTGGATTCGCTGTTGCGATGGTGCTGTTTGCACCCGAGCAGACTCAACGTGATGAGCTCTTCCGGGGGATCGAGAAGCACAAGTTTGATACGGTGGTTTGGTACCGGCCAGACACTTCGATCCGCGACACTCTTGCCCGGCTGAAGGACGCCGGCCTGCGCGTTGTCGGAATCGGCGATGGCGGTCTGCCAACCACGCGCTGCCGCTACGAGATCCGTCGCGAGAGGGCGATAAAAGCCATCCTGCGCGACTGGCAAGCGCGCAGTGGGATCAAATCAGTCGTCGTCGGCCGCGGCGCGCGAAGCACGACCAACGAAGAAGAAGCTGTGCAAGCACTGCTCGAAGAAGAAAAGCTCGACTTCGAGTTTCGGACGGTCACATCGACGCGGCCCGATGCTTTCTTGGAGGAATGCAGCAGCATGGAGAACACCGGCCTGATTTTGCCGTCGCGTCCGGCGTCAATGATCGCGTTTCGCGCGCCCGAGGCACTGATGAACGCGATGAGTCGCTGCCGGGTCGCTTTCACGGGCGGGCCGCCCAGCATCGTTTTCGCGCAAGCGCTCGACGTCCCGATGGACCTGGTGCTGGTAGATTGGCAGCTGATTGCCGAGCGCGTCGTCAACGACCTGATTTCGAAACGCGCCTTCGAGCGGGGCGACACAAGCGTATTTGAAGCCACCGCGGCCATTCGGGTGCCGCTCAATCAGTACGCGCAATCTCTGTAGCGGCGGTCTATGACCGCCGAAATCGACTGCAGGCGACGCTGCTAGCGTCCCGTCTCGGGAAGCAAACTGCTTCCCCTACAGCCCTGCAATTCTGTCCTCGAACTGTTTCAAACTGTTTCAGACTGTTTGGGAACTGTTTCAGCGCTGTTTCCGCACTGTTTCATTCGCGCGCCGCGCCCGGCGCGCGTAAAGCAGCGACCCAACTTGCGGAAATCACAACCATGAAACATCATTACTTCAGCAAAATCGCAGCACGCGTGGCGATCCTCTGCGCGGCTGTGTTGCCATTCGTTGTCGCTGCCTCGGCGCAAGCTGACGAGGTTATCTCCAGGATCGTCATCAATCGCCCGGCGCGCCAGCTCACGCGCACGCTCGATTCGGTCGACGCGCGCATCAATGTCGATCCAACAGAAGCCGTGTCGATCGATCTCGCTTTGGCTTCCGACAACGGCCGCGTCCGAATCGAAGCGCCAAACGGTGGCGCAATCAACGGCCGCGGCGGCGTGGTCGAGCACGACCCACAAACCCAGGGGCGCAACCTCAACCTGACATTTCAGGTCGGGACCAATCCCGGCCGCTACACGGTCGAGATTTCGCAGGGGAATCACACCCGCACCCTCGAGTTCTGGGCCGGCCCCGAGCCGGCGCAAGGCAAGGCCGGACCGCGCCTCACCTTCACCGGTAACCATTAATCGAGATCAAAACATGAAACGCTTCATCTTACTTTTTGCTTGGTTAATTCTCGCGCTTGCTCTGGTTGTGCCGGTGACTCACGCGCAATACCAGAGCGGATGCGGCAACAACGACTTGGAAGACCCGGCTGATGAAGGGTCGACCGACCCTGAGGACGGAGAGTCGGACGATGTGGGAGATCCTGTCTCTCCGCAAAAAGCCAATCTGCATCGCAACGTGACGGACATCACGGTATGGGGACCGGCGCCAATCACTTTCGCTCGGAATCTGAACAGCCGCACGACGGACTTCAACGATCCGTACTGGGAGCTCGGCTATCGGCAAACCTGGCAGCACAACTGGAACTACGAAGTGCGCCAACTCTCGACGAAAACGTATGGGTTCTTCGACATCAAAGTTCGGTATCCCGGTGGCAATGACGTCAATTTCAAGGCCACTGATGCGACCGGCGCGCAATTGGCGCCGCCGGCGAACAACGGCGACCGTCTCTATCGCTGGACCGGCTCGAAGGTCGGTTACACGATGGTGCGGGCCGACGGGAGCGAGTACGATTTCTGGCGCTATTTGTCCCCGAAATTCCATCTCACTCAGGTGCGGAACGGGCGGGGGTTTTACTGGGACTGCGCTTACGACTCGAACCAGCAGCTCACCAAAATCACGAATAACTTCGGCCGCTGGATTCAGATCGATCACGAGACCGGGCCGAACGGTGTGCGGCGGATCAGCCGTGTGTCGACGAGCGACGGCCGGTCGGTTACCTACGGGTATTCGCTCTGGGCCAGCTCCGGCAAATATGTGCTTACCAGCGTCAATTATCCCGGGGGCGAACAGGCCGGCTATTCCTACGTCACTGCCGATCCGTCTTCGGCGACCGCACGGCCGCTGTTGGGCATAGCGTCTGACCCGAAATCGCGCGGCGCCGCTCAAATGAAATACACCTACAACTACAACAACTTTGCCGGTGGCAGCCTCATCACAGGGACGGTGCTCGAAAATCGCAATTCCATTACCGATCGGGTAATCGTCAGCCTGCCGTTGGGAAGCGGAAGCTATCCGCAGATCGTTTACGGCAACGGCAGAGAGGTCACTCGCAGATACACCAGCGGTTTGCTCAGCGAAAGGGCCGATGGCGAAGGCCGAACCGTGACGTTCACCCGCGACCAGGCCGGATTTGGTTATGTGAACAGCCGGACCGAGGTAGCCAGCGGGGCGACGGTCGGTTACGCGCGCGATTATGCGGGACGCATTCTCTCACGCACGGACGCGTTCGGTAATGTGCGGAGCAACACATACAATCCGAAAGGTTTTGTCCTCTCTTCCACGGACGAGCTTGGAAACACGACGACCATCACTCGGGACACCAGCAACCGGCCGACACGGGTGGACTATGCCGACGGCAGCTACGAGACCTGGACGTACAACAGCAACAGCCAGCCGCTCACCCATCGGCTGCGCAACGGCGGCACCGAAAACTTCACCTACGACTCGTCGGGAAACATGACGAGCCGGACCGACGCGCTCGGGAACGCGACGACGTTTACGTACAATGCCAATGGCACAATCGCCTCGGTTACCGACGCGCGGTCCAATACCACTTCATTCACTTACAATTGGCGCGGCGGCCTTGCGAGCGTCACGCATTCCGACGGCACGACGCTCTCGTACAGTTACGACACCTTCGGCAATCGCTCGGCTCTGACCGATGAGCTCGGTCACACGACTGCCTACACATACGACGAATTCAATCGGCTCAAAACCGTCACCGACCCGCTGAACCGCACCACCACTTACGAATACGGCGCTGCGCCAGGCGCGATTGACTCCGATTATATGAACCGAGTCGCCAGGATCATTCTTCCGTCAGGCAAAAAGATTGAATACACCTACGACGGCAGCCGTAAGCGCACCTCGCAAACTATCGGTGCCGGCAGCGTTGACGCGGCGACGACTCTCTACGCTTACGACGATGTCGGCAACATGGTTGCGGTGACCGACCCTCGCGGAAAGACTTGGAATTACAGTTACGATTTGCGTCACCAGCGGATCAGCGTGACCGACCCGCTCAATCATACGACGAGCTCGGAGTACGACGATCGCGGCAATAAGATCAGCCAGACGCGCCCGGACGGCGGTGTGACGACCTACACTTACGACGCTTTGAACCGCCTGATCAGCTCGACCGATCCGAAGGGCCAGACGACTTCGTATCAATACGGCGGAACGGGCGTGAACAATCAGGGCAACAACTTGGTGAAGCTGACCGACGCGCGCGGGAACGAATACCTGTTCAATTACGACACCCGCAACCGCAAAACCGCCATGATTTACCCCGACGGGTCACACGAGAACTGGTCCTACGACCCTACCGGCAACGTACTCACCTACACGACGCGCGCCGGCCAGGTGAGAACATCGACATACGACAGCCGCAACCGGCTCACATCCGTCGATTGGAACGATTCGACACCGGATGCGACGATGACCTACGACGCCGCCGGTCGTTTGCTCACGATGAACAACGGCGTGAGCGTGCTCAGCTACACTTACAACGACGCCAACCAACTCACGAGTGAGACGCAAAACATTGCTGGTGCCGCAGGCCCGGCAGTCGTCGGCTTCACCTACAATCCCGACGGGACGCGCGCCAGCCTCACGTACCCGGATGGACATGTGGTCAGCTATGGGTACACGCTACGAAATCAGTTGAGCACGATCACTGTGGACGGCGCAGCGCTGTTGGTTACATACGGCTACGATGCGGATGGCAAAGTCGCGAGCAAAGCGCTGGAGAACGGCACCGGCACGACATACTTGTACGACGACGCGGGTCGAATGAGCGAGGTGAAGCACGTCCGAGATGCGACCGTCATCGCCCAGTTCGATTACATTGTCGACGGCGTGGGCAACCGCACTCAGAAGGATGTCAATGGGGCGGTCCCAAATCGCACAGAAAACTACATTTATGATCCGGTTGATCAGGTTTTGTCTGCTGACTACGGTCCGCGAGACGAGGCTTTTGAGTACGATGCGGTCGGCAATCGGGTGAGCGTGGTCGACTCAGCGTCAGGGACCACTGCCTACAGCAGGAACAATCTCAATCAATACACGGGCGTTGGAGCGACGACTCCGGTTTACGACACGAACGGTAATCTTTCGAATTATGCGTCGAGCACATACACGTACGACGCAGTCAATCGCTTGGTGACCGCCGCTGATGGCGCCAATACAGCCGCGTTCGCGTACGACGCGCTGAACCGACAGGTTTCCCGCACAATCAATGGGGTAACGACCTATTTTATCTATGACGGATGGAACTTGATCGCTGAGTACGACGCGTCAGGCACTCTCCAACAGAAGTACGTCCACGGCGGGCAGGTTGATGAAATCCTCGCCAAAATCGATGCGGCGGGCACTGCTGTTTACTACCATCACGATGGTCTTGGCTCCACTGCCGCGCTGACGAGCGCCTCAGGCGCGCTCCTTGAAAGCTATCAATACGACGCATTTGGTAAGCCGACGGTTTACGACGGCGGCGGATCTGTAATCGGCGGGACAGGCCACGCCAATCGATTCCTTTTCACGGGACGGGAATATGTCGCTCAAGTTGGATTGTACGATTACCGGAATCGCGTTTATTCGCCCACGATCGGTCGCTTCCTACAGACGGATCCGATCCGTTTGGCTGCAGCAGACGTGAACATTTACAGGTACGCTCGTAACGCGGTCACCGGATACTCCGACAAGAACGGGCTGCAGGTGGAAGGGGCGGAGGAGCCAGCAGAAGAAAATGTTGAGCCCTCTTATTATTATCCGGCACCCAGCATCTTTCGCAACTCTAACGCGTACATTAACAGGGATAACCTATATATGGGGGCGGGCGCGTTACCGTATGAGTTCGCACCGTTTCAAGAGGGTCCGATGGATCAGGTGGAAGGTGGAGACGCAGCGCTAAATTATTTTTACAACTCCGATCAAGAGTCTATCAGTGCTGCGCCGCCGGCGAGTCCTGACCCGCTTGAGTGGCTCTCCCCGGTTGCCGACTTTCTCGAACATCCTCTAGACTCGATCGGTGATTTCCTCAATGACCTCTTCAGCCCGATGCCAGAGCCCGCAGGTCCTCCTGAAATGCGCGGCCCGCCGCTCCCAGAGCCGTCGGCAGATGACAATGGCGATTCACCACATTCCGGCGACTGCTCAGAAACCCTGTAGCGCCAATTCTCCGTATTTGCTCCCGCCTGATATCACGCGGTAATTCTACGTTCAAACGCTTAATTTTATGAACGATCAGATTCAACTCCTGAAGGCGATTATTCGTGTTACCAGCTTACAGTACCTCATCAACATCATCTTCCTGATCATCAACTCGCCAGAAAGGTTCTTCCTTGCCATCGCACACACCGAAACGCCGCTGTCTTCGGCAGCGCTAAGTGGGTTGTTATCGATGGCGGCGCGGTTGGTCGCCTATCTAGTCGTCGCCGCAATCCTTTGGTTTTTCGCAGGTCCCCTCGCGAATTTTATCGGGAGAAGTGTAGTTGCTGGGCGACGTGAGTCGTAAGGCAGTGATTGAAAGCCGATCGGTCGTACCTAAAAGCGTTGAGTCGCTCTCCGCCGATTACGTGACATACGGCTATTCGCAGTGGGCGAGCTCGGGGAAATATGTGCTGAGCAGCGTGACTTATCCCGGCGCCGAACAGGCAAATTACACATACGTCACGGCTGACCCAAACAATGCGAGCGCGCGCCCGCTGTTGAGCACGGCATTTGACCCAAAGTCTCGCGGCGGCGCGCAAATGAAGTACACGTACAACTACAACGCGTTCGCAATGGGGAGCCTCATTACGGGGGCGGTGCTCGAAAATCGCAACGCCGCGACCAACCGGGTGATCGTCAGCTTGCCGTTGGGCGGGGGCCCTTATCCGCAGATTCTTTACGGCAACGGGAGAGAGGTCACGCGAAAATACACCAGTGGCCTGATCAGCGAACGAGCGGACGGCGTGGGCCGGAGCGTCGCGCGCTGGAACAAACTAGCCGACAGCTGGACGGCGGAGCCGCCGTTTGTTCCAGCACGCGCGGCCGCGCCACCCTCGACCCGAGCTGCAAATTGCTCCGGAGTTTGGTAGCCCAGCGAGCTGTGTGGTCGCTTCTCGTTCTGATCTTCCACAAAATCCCAACTCCAGACTTGCCGCGGGCGGGATCAATCCGTATAGCGGGCAAACAATTCCCCCCTCAGATCCGTGGTGGCATATACCGGCAAAGTGATATCATCATGTATGAAACCGTGGGTGAAACTTCAGTGCTAAGTGAGCTTCAAAACCGTGAATTGGCGGGGGTTACGTTCGTCCGAAACTACGTTCAGCTCCTTTTTGACGGACCTTATCTCAATGCCTACACCGCTCCGCGCGTGAGAACGGAATTCAAGACCTTTAGCCAAAAGACCCCTGGCTATCGAGACGCTCTTTGCGAGCAAATCGGCAAAGTAGTCACGGCCGCGCACGACGAACCACACCAAAAAATCGCGATCGAATTTTGTGATGGCACAGCGATCGAAATTTCTCTGAAAGATGAAGACCGTCTTTGTGCTGAAGCAGCTATATTGCAGATCGATTCCGGAAAACGCTGGAAAGCTTGGTAGCGGTGCGGACTCGAATCAAAATTAGGAAAAACAATGCTTCTCAAAATGCGAAAAATCTCGTTATCTAGGCTTTTAGCCGGGATAGGCAGCAACAAGATTGTCGGCCTATCCCCATGTCAGATGCTTAATCGCGCGCCGAAGCTGAACGCCGAACTACTGCACTTGCTCAAAGCTTTTCGCGCTGATCCATCACTCGTGGTTCGGCTTTACGAGAGTCTTTTCTTCGGGCGCTTTTGGGTGCTAGCTCAGCAGCCGGCAGAGATTTCGCAGACGGGCTTCCTGAGTTATTCCACGGCGGATGGCGTGCGCGAGTTGCCTGTGTTCACAGCTCCGGATCGCCCGACGCTGATGAGACTTGCCACGGAGTCTGCAACTTCATCCGTCGAGATCGATGGTATCAGTCTGTGGCCACGTCTGGCCGAGATTGTGAAGACCGGCGAGACAGAAGCCGCAGTTGATCCCGGTGAAAGCTACGCGATTCGTCTTAATTTACAGACGATTCTTACTATGATTCGAGTGCACGGCGACAATGTGCAGTTACTCCGAGACACCTAACCCTGTGGTTTGCGCGTCCCAGATACAATCCACAGATTGGAGAAGCTCCATCAGAGGCCACGATTGGTAGCCGGGTTTCCCGTACCGTAACTGGCACAGTGATCATTTATCTAACCGAAGACAGGTATTATCGAAAACAGTGATACCCCATGCCCCTGGGCGAATATATTGCCGAGCTCGGCCTCTACGATTACCGCAACCGCATCTACTCGCCCGATTTGGGCAGATTTTTGCAGACCGACCCAGCGAGATTTGGAGCACAAGATGTTAATCTGTATCGTTATGTTCGTAATACTCCATCAACATTGCGGGATGCATTTGGTCGACAGGCGCGGCCAATTCCCTTGCCATATCGACCTTTCTTTAGAAGGAGTGAGATGGATTTGGAAATGCTCGAGCACATGTTAAGCGAGGCGGTCGAGCGCATGCATGAGGAGCAGGAATATGAACGCAATCATGATGGCAAGGCTAACCCGAGAGCCGCTGTTGGGTACGATGAAGCGAACTTTGCGTGTATGGCAGCATTGTTCGATGAACCTGAAGAGGATCGAAAGTGCTACAAATGCTGTACAGTGGAACTCACATATGAGGATGGCTTTATTTTTGCAGGCGATCCTGAGCTATCGGAAGAAGATTGCGCTGGAAACATATATGATCCAAACAGTCACTACATAGACATTCCGTTAAACCAGTGAACTTAGCTGATTTATGCAAGCGATGATCCGATTAATCATGGTTTTGGCCGCGGTGGGCTCAGCCTACGCTGAACCGGCGCCGCTAATTAGTTTTCGATTAGTACGTGCGGCTGCGGCAGCGAACACAGCGCCAATGCAGCTCGGTTCTTCTGACACCGTGTTAAACGTGGAAAAGACAAGCTCTTTAGACGATTTGGATATACAGTCCGCGATTGCAGAGAAAGACCACGAGCAATCGCGGGTCGTTCTCACGTTTACACCCGAAAGTGCCGGCCGGCTTCGAACATACATGACTCAACACCTAAAGGAGCGACTTGCAATTGTTATCGACGGCCGGCTGATAATGGCGCCGGTGATTAGGGAACCAATTCGTGGTAACCAAATGGCAATTAGCGGCGTCGGCTTATGGAATGATCAGGAGGCACGAGATTTAGCCGAGCGAATAAAGGGCGTCGTAAAGAATCATTAGCCGCGCAAATTGCGAGATGGGGGAGAATGGGCGGCGCGGCGGTTGCGGCGATTCCAGAGGGTTGCACGGCAACATATGCTCCGCCTGGTCCTGTCTGCTCGTTTATTGCACATCGCACACCAGGCTGGTCATGATCAGGCGCATTTGTTTTTTCAAGATTATTTCGTTGGCTGTCTCGATTGTACCGGCGGGGCGAGCTGCTGGAAGCGACGTGCCTTCATGGTTATCGGCGGCCGACATTGTCGTAGTCGCCGAGCCAAACGATAGTAAACCCGGACAGATCAACTATCGGGTGACCGAAATCTGGAAAGCAACGAAAGTTATTCAATTGCCTAAGCTCGGACGATTGTATATCGGCCAACCACCAAGAAGCTTTTTGCTTCTGATCAGTTTTCCCCGCACTGACGGGGAAGCGACGGACCGTGCTATAGCGCGTGTGGTTCAGATTCCGATCTCTAGTATGGATCTCTGACGGTGGACACCCCTGATGGGCAGCGCCACTACGTTTTATCGCAACTCCGGACTTCACTCGGAGTCGAGGAACTAAAGAAATAGACTAGGCGCGAGTCGCCGGTAGAAGCGGGAAACGGAGAACTGGGGAGAACTGAGAACGGCGTGGTATCGTAAAACATTCAACAATTGGCAGCTGTCCCACAATTTGTTGTCCCGGCGCATTCGATCTTCGGTCCGGCGAACGCGCTGACTGACCGCAGCGTAGTCGGGACCGGCGACAAGCGCGCCAATCTCCCGCAGGGTCACGCCTCATTTTCCCACAGAAGCCGCATCGCCCAATATACGAGCGGTTCAACTGAGCCGCCACGCGACGATTGATTGTTCAGCCGCGGCTTCCCAGCCGCCGTGTAGCAACAACAGTGGTCGCCCAGATCGCCGCTCCGTGCCGCTTCGCCAGTGCGCGACGGCATTGTCGATCTTCCATTTACCCGTGACTCACAGGCGCTTGCGGCATGGAAACTGCACTGTTTCCCACCGGCGCAGATACGGAGAGCCGCCGCCTGACCACGTTTTCACTTTCTCTCTATGATCCACCGTAAAGCTGTCGGAATCGATCTCGGCACAACTTTCTCGGCCGTGGCGCATATCGATGCCTACGGTAAGCCGCAGATCATCCCGAACGCGGAGAGCGAGCGGATCACGCCGTCGGTGATCCTGTTCGACAAAAACAACGTGGTCGTGGGCACGATCGCCAGGAACAGCGCGGTGGCCGAGCCGGAGAAGATTGTCGATTTTATCAAGCGCGAGATGGGCAAGCCGAAGGAGCAATTTCATCGCGAGTTCGACGGCGTCATTTACTCGGCCGAAGAACTCTCGGCCCTGATCGTGAAGAAGCTCATCGTCGATGCGGAACGGTATCTGAAAGAACCGGTCACCGACGCGGTCATCACCGTGCCGGCCTATTTCAACGACGCCGAGCGCACCGCCACCATCACCGCCGGACAGCTCGCCGGTCTCAACGTTCTCCAGATCATCAATGAGCCAACCGCGGGCCGCGCTCGCTTACGGCCTCGACAAACTCGATGAAGACCAAACCGTGTTTGTGTTCGACCTCGGCGGCGGGACGTTCGACGTCACGATCATGCGGATCGAAAAACAGAAGCTGCACATCATTGCCACCAATGGCGATCACCGGCTCGGCGGAAAAGACTGGGACGATGTCATCGTTAATCGCTGCTCACCCACCGCCTGCGCAGCGGCGGGACCGAATCGTTCGCCTACGATGCTTCCGGCAATGTGACGAGCAAGACGGATGCGCTCGGCAACGTCACCACCTACACGTACTACCCGACTGGGCTGGTCGCGTCCGTCACCGACGCCCGGCTCAACACCACGTCGTACACATACAACTGGCGTGGGCAGCTCCTCACCACGACGCATGCGGACGGCAGCATGACCGGCTACCAGTACGACAGTTTCGGCAACCGCACCGCTGTCACGGATGAGCTCGGTCACACGACCACCTACACCTACGATGAATACAACCGGGTCAAGACCATGGCCGACCCGCTTGGGCGCACCACCACATACGAGTACGGTCGCGCACCCGGCTGCAATTCGTGCAGTTACGCAAATACGCTCACCCGGATCACCTCACCCGCCGGGCGGATGACCACGTACAGCTACGATGCGGGCGGGCTGCGCACCTGCCAAACTGTTGGTGCCGGAACTGCCGATGCGGCCACGACCACTTACACCTACGACAGCGCAAAGAATCTAATCAGCGTCACGGACCCGCGAGGCAAAATTTGGCGCTACACCTATGACGATCAACACCGGAAGCTAAGCGCCATCGGCCCGTTGGGAAATCAGACGCAGTGGACATACGACGAGCACGGCAACAAGCTGACCGAAACCCGGCCGGACGGCGGCGTGACGCAGTTTGTGTACGACGCGCGCAACCGCCTCATCGAGGCGACCGATCCCGCCGGTCACATCACACAAATGACATACGACAGCGCTGATAATCTCTTGAACCTCACTGACGCGCGAAACAACACCTACAGTTTTGCCTATGACGCGCTGAAGCGGAAGACCTCATTGACGTACCCGGACGGTTCCCACGAGGATTATGCCTACGACGCAGTTGGCAATTTGATCACCTACACAACGCGCGCCGGCCAGGTGAAAACCTCCACATACGACAATCGCAATCGCGAAACGGCGTTCACGTGGAGCGACGGCACACCGGGCGCAACCAAAACCTACGACGCAGCCGGGCGGATTTTGACAATCAACTCCTCGATTTCATCCCTGAGTTACGTCTATGACAACGCAAACCAGCTGCTCAGCGAAACCGAAGATATTGCCGGCGGGCCGGGTGCCAAAACTGTTGGCTACAGTTACGGCACCGATGGAAACCGCGCGACTCTGATCTATCCAGATGGATCGAGCGTGGCGTACGCTTACACCAACCGCGCTCAACTTTCGTCCGTCACTTCAGCGGGGGATTCGGCAGCGCTCGTCACCTACGCGTACGACCTTGGAGGGTTGCGAACGTCGAAGATTCTGCAAAACGGCGTCACGTCGGACTACAGTTACGACGACGCGCAACGACTCACAGAGATCAAACACTGGAAGGGACCGACAGTCCTTGCACAGTTCGATTATACCGTTGACCCAGTCGGGAACCGGACCCAAAAGGTTGCAAGTGGAACTCTTCCAAATCGCACCGAGAACTACGATTACGACGCGATCGACCAGGTCACACTTGCCGACTACGGCTCACGCAGTGAGACGTTCCAGTACGACGCTGTGGGCAATCGAACGAGTGTCGCGGACTCTGCAAGCGGCACCACCGATTACAGCGCCAACAATCTCAATCAATACACGGCCGTGGGCTCCAATATTCCGATTCACGACGGCAACGGCAATCTTTCTTCCTACAGTTCGTGGACCTTCGGATACGACGCCACCAGCCGCATGCTGAGCGCAACAAACGGGGCAACGACTGCGGCGTTTGGGCACGACGCCAGAAACCGGCAGGTTTCCCGAACAATCAACGGCATGACGACGTATTTCATTTATGACGGATGGAATCTGCTTGCCGAGTACGGTGCAAACGGTCTGGTCACGAAATACATTCACGGTTCGACGACGGATGAAATCATTGCGAAGACCGATTCAACCTCCACGATGTACTACCATCACGATGGCGTTGGTTCGACGGTGGCGCTGAGTGATTCAGCTGGTGCACTGGTCGAGAGCTATCAGTACGACGTTTTCGGAAAACCGACCATTTACGACGCAAGTGGCGGTACAGTCGTCGCAACTGCGTATAACAACCGATTCCTTTTCACCGGCCGCGAATATTTGGCGCAGCTCTGCCTTTACGATTATCGCAATCGCATCTACTCGCCGGAATTGGGGAGATTTCTACAGATGGACCCAATCCGCTTCTCGTCGGGAGACATGAATTTGTACCGCTACGTCAACAATTCTGCGACGACTGCTTCTGATCCCGAAGGCTTAAAAACCTGTTGGCGGTTCTTGGATATCGTTACGCATTTTGGTGATCGGCCCGAAGATACATATGGCATTCGGGGACATCGGATGCAGTCCGGGGAAATTGCTGTTGGACAATGGAGTAATAATAGGTTCATCCGAGGAGCGAACACGGCGGAAATCGAGGCAAATCAGGATCGGTACATGGTGCTTCCATATGGCGCGCGTGTATGGCTGTTTGTGTCGGGTAATGAATCCGGGCGCTATCAGGTAACGGATTACGGCGCGTACGATAAGGACCATCCTCAATACGCGCCAGATAACTGGGCTGACATATACAATCCGGCAGCCTCCGCGAATGCCGAATCGTACGACGATGGCGGCTGGGAGGCGTTCGATATTCCTGATGATGAATGCTGCCCGGACGGATCCAGCCAGTACCCTGAAGGCGCGCCAGGTGAAGGTGCCTGGCCGGGAAGCTATAACGTGTAGGCGGTAGCTGTGTATTCCGCCTACAGAGGCATTCTAATAGTTATTTTGCCGCTGCTAGCCGCGCGCGAAATCGCGGCCCAGCAGCGCGGCGGAGAGGCCGTTGCGCTATCGAAAGCCACTGCCGCGCAAATTATTGTACAGCGACTCGGGGAAAATCAATTCGAGGTCGTACTCCAGCGATCAGCGCCCGCGAAACGCGAGAAGATTTGGGGCTCATTCTGGGGAATGATTGATGCAAAATTTTCGCCTGATGGCCATTACCTCGCTATCCGCGATGGGATGCGCTTTGATGTGCTTTCTCCTGTGCTTATTTTTCGAATTGAGCCGGCGAAGGCTGCTCTCGTGTACGAGACGCCGGGTGCTTTCTCTGCTGAAGAAACACATTTCACGTACGAAATCGGAGACGTTCAAAATGACCGTGTTAGCATTCGTGTCTTCTCACTTGAGCGCGGCAAAAGCTCAAGGGCAACGCCTCAATTCAAATTCGAGTATCAAGTGGAGAACTTAGACAGGCGCCAGCCGATCGATCCTTTTTTCTATACCGGCACCGAGCGAGGACGATTGATGGAGCCCGCGCCGTAAAAGGAGGTTGAACCGGCGCAATGGCGATGAACTGACGCGCGGAGATGGTTGGGAGATTCCAGTTCACCCCCACGGGATCGACGTTAACGATCTGATGAAGGAAGCAGTAGGCCATTGGAACCCATTTTGGTTTAGGGATAAAGTCCACACTGGTGGCGACTGGGACTTTAAGCAGGACGGCGAGCAATACAGGGACTTTGGGAATTTCGTCTATGGCGCCACTGGCAAATCAATGTTTGGTGAATTCGGCTTTCCTGACCATACGCTGCTAAACGAGGCTGGAGTAGCGCACCAGAAAGACCATCCTGAAGAATATCATCCCGAATGGGGAGAGCCGGGACCTAGATGGAATCCATTTTTCGGTGGCTCGGGTTCATATGGTGATCAGCCCTGGGACCAAGCGCAAATCAAGAATGGAATTAACTATCATAATGTTCAATACCTCAACAAATACTCTCCGTTTGCGCCGTATTACTAGGCTTACGTCGGCAGCTGCGCCTCTGGTGCAATGAAGGCATTAACGTGGCGCACATACGGTTTGAGCGCGTTGATTGTGGCAGGGGTTGCCTTGTATATCTTCACCAGAACTTTTGCCATATTTGGTGGGTGTGAGGATCGAATCATCCAGACAATCAGATCATCACAAACCGTAAGGACCGCGGTCGTGTTTGAACGAAACTGTGGTGCGACTGAGGACTACAGCACAAAGGTCGCGCTTACGTACCCCGCGCAAGAGGGTAATCTTGATCGATGGCTTCTTTTGGACGTCGATGGTCGAGTCGGCGTGAACGCTCGGTGGATCAGTTCAAGCCAACTGGAAGTCACGGTCCCGGTGAATGCGCGCATCGGCACGTTCGTTGCCGTACGAGAGGACATCAGTATTCAGCTAGTGCGTAAACCCGCGCCGTGAGCAATCACGACCGCTCTCGGCTACGGACGCGCGGCTCAACACCAGTTCGTTTACCTACAACTGGCGCGGTGGTCTGGCGAGCGTCACGCATTCCGACGGCACGACGCTCTCGTACAGCTACGACATCTTCGGCAATCGCTCGGCTCTGACCGATGAGCTCGGTCACGCGACTGCCTACACATACGACGAATTCAATCGGGTCAAGACCATGGCCGACCCGCTTGGGCGCACCACCACATACGAGTACGGTCGCGCACCCGGCTGCAATTCGTGCAGTTACGCAAATACGCTCACCCGGATCACCTCACCCGCCGGGCGGGTGACCACGTTCAGCTACGATGCGGGGGGGCTGCGCACCTGCCAAACTGTTGGTGCCGGAACTGCCGATGCGGCCACGACCACTTACACCTACGATGCCGCAAAGAACCTAATCAGCGTCACGGACCCGCGCGGCAAAATTTGGCGCTACACCTACGACGATCAACACCGGAAGCTAAGCGCCACCGACCCGTCGGGTAATGAGACACGGTGGGCATACGACGAGCACGGCAACAAGCTGACCGAAACCCGGCCGGACGGCGGCGTGACGCAGTTTGTGTCTGACGCACGTAACCGGCTCATTGAAACTACAGACCCCGCTGGTCACGTGACGCAGATGACGTACGACAGCGCCGATAATCTCTTGAGTCTCACGGATGCGCGAAACAATACCTACGGGTTTGCCTATGACGCGCTGAACCGGAAGACCTCGTTGACGTACCCGGACGGTTCCCACGAGGATTATGCCTACGACGCTGTGGGCAATTTGGCCACTTACACGACACGCGGCAGCCAGGTAAAAACCTCAACGTACGACAGCCGCAATCGTGAGACTGCGTTCACGTGGAGCGATAGTACGCCTGCAGTGACGAAAACTTATGATGCAGCAGGGCGCGTTTTGACAATTAACTCTTCAGTTTCAGTACTCGCGTACATGTATGATAACGCGAACCAGCTGCTCGGCGAGACCCAAGAAATCGCCGGTGGACCAGCATCAGTGACCGTCAACCACACTTATGATGCCGACGGAAATCGAGCGACTCTCACTTATCCAGATGGAGCGATCGTCGCGTACAGTTACACTGGCAGTGGTCGAATCGCTTCAATTAACTCCGGAGGGTCTGCAGCCTTAGCGAACTACGCATACGATCTGAATGGGAATCGAGTATCGAAGAGCTTGGAAAATGGGACGAGTGGTGTTTACACTTATGATGACGCGAACCGGTTGAGTGAGGTGAAGCACGCCAATGGGGGCACAGTACTTGCGCAGTTCGATTATCTTTTCGATCGCATCGGGAATCGCACGCAAAAAACCATAAGCGGAACCGTGCCAAACCGCACAGAAAACTATGGTTATGATGACATTGACCAAGTCACGTCCGCTGACTACGGCTCACGAGAGGAGACCTTTGAGTACGACTCAAGTGGGAATCGCCTCAACCTTGTCGACTCGGCATCTGGCACGACTACCTACAGCCCCAATAATCTCAACCAATACACGAGCGTCGGGGGGACAGCTCCAGTTTACGACAGCAACGGCAATCTTGCGAGCTATGCGTCTTGGACGTACATACACGATGCAAACAATCGCCTCGTCAGCGCAAATGACGGAAACGCGGCCGCTGCTTTCGCGTACGATGGCCTGAATCGTCAGGTCGCGCGCACCATCGACACGGCGACGACTTATTTCGTTTACGATGGATGGAATGTTATTGCTGAGTACGATTCGTCAGGCGTGCTGAAAACGAAGTACATCCATGGTGCGCGGCTTGACGAACTCCTAGCGAAGATAGACTCGTCAGGCAGCGCGGTTTACTATTGCCATGATGCGCTCGGTTCGACGGTGGCGATCACTGATGCAAGCGGTACGGTACTCGAAAGTTATGAATATGACGCATTCGGCAAAGTTGCTGTTTACGACGCTAGCGGCGCGATAATTACAGGAACTGCCCACAGCAATCGATTCCTTTTCACCGGGCGCGAATATTTGGCGCAGCTCGGTTTGTACGATTACCGCAACCGGATCTACTCGTAAGATTTGGGCAGGTTTTTGCAGAGTGATCCAATACGCTTCGCGGCAGGCGATCTGAACGTCTACCGCTACGTCAGCAATACCGTCCCCAACGGTACGGATCCGTTAGGCCTGGACGGATTCATTAACCAGACGGCGGCGGCACGGGCAGCAATAAAAGCGAACAATCCCGCTTCGATTGCAGCGAACAGCGAGACCTGTGGAATGATATGCAAGACTGATTGTGATGAGTATTATTATACGACGACATGGGGGACGCTTTCTGGCTGCGACCCGTCGGCTGCTCCATGCAACGGCGAAGATAAGGAAATAGCATACTGGCACACGCACGGTAACTACTCGGATCAATATGGCAACCCAACGACATCGCAGAATGACTTTTTTGATAGTGAGCACTTCTCCAAACCCTCTTCACAAGGTCCAGGAGACACAGGGTATGCGAACCAGCACGATCTCGATGGGTACTTGGGGACTCCAAGCAACCAGTTCTGGCAGTATGACCATAATGGCAACCAAATCATACACCGGGGCCATCTGTGAACTGGGGTAATATCGCCTCCGCAATCCTCTCTGTGGCCATTGTGACGAGTTCTTGTAACGCGTCGGAAATCTCTGAGGAGGCAGCGATTGCGTTGGCAAAACGACACCTGAGGGGCTCAGCGCTGGCGCTGAGTAGCACAATCGTAAGCGCCCGCAAGTGGTCGACACCTGAAAACGATGTGATCAGCAAAAACTCTACAAGTGCTCGCGACCAGCGCATCTTGGAAGGATTAGCCGGAAAGACCTACTGGCTGGTGAGCTTCAGACCGGCCAAAGATCAGCTTGGGGGAGGGGCGGCTGTTTTTGTGGACGCAGTTACCGGCGAGATTTTGGGAGCCGTTGGGTCACGTTGAAATGACCGTCTTGAGCTTTCAAGATTCAAATCCTCCGATTCAGCACTCGCCTACACTTTGCGCCACCAGCGGGTGAGCGTGACCGACCCGCTCAATCACACGACCAACTGGGAATACGATGATCGCGGCAACAAAATGAGCGAAACGCGCCCCGACGGCGGCGTGACCACTTACGCGTATGACGATCTGAACCGCTTGATCAGCTCGACCGATCCCAAGGGGCAAACCACCTGGTATCAATATGGCGGAACCGGCCTCAATGACTTCGGCAACAATCTGGTCAAGCTGACCGACGCGCGCGGCAACGACTACCTGTTCACGTACGACGCGCAAAATCGGAAAACCGCCATGATTTTCCCCGACGGCTCGCACGAGAACTGGACCTACGACGCTGCCGGCAACGTGCTCACCTACAGAACGCGCGCCGGCCAGATCAAAACATCGACATACGACAGTCGCAACCGCCTCACGGCCATCGACTGGAGCGATTCCACCCCGGACGTGACGATGACCTACGACGCGGTCGGACGCTTGCTCACGCTGAACAACGGCGTGAGCGCGCTCAGCTACGCTTACAATAATGCGAACCAGCTCACGAGCGAGACGCAAAATATCGCGGGTGCCGCAGGCCCCGCAGTCGTCGGCTACTCGTACAATCCCGACGGGTCGCGCGCGAGCATGACTTACCCCGACGGCCATGTCGTCACCTACGCCTACACATCGCGCAACGAGTTGAGCACGATCAGCGTGGACGGTGCAGCGCCGCTCGTGACGTATGGCTACGATGCGGATGGCAAACCCGCCAGCAAGACACTCGAGAACGGCACGAGCACGACGTACTTGTACGACGACGCGGGTCGAATGAGCGAAGTTAAGCACGCTCGGGACGCGACTGTGATCGCCCAATTTGATTACGTGCTCGACAGTGTTGGCAACCGCACGCAGAAGGATGTGGATGGAGCGGTGCCAAATCGCACGGAAAATTACGGGTACGATCCGGTCGATCAGCTGACCTCGGCTGACTACGGTCCGCGAGACGAGAGTTTTGAGTACGATGCGGTCGGCAATCGCGTGAGCGTGGTCGACTCAGCGTCAGGGACGACTGCCTACAGCAGGAACAATCTCAATCAATACACGGGCGTTGGAGGGACGACTCCTGTTTACGACACGAACGGTAATCTCTCGAATTATGCGTCGAGCACATACACGTACGACGCAGGCAATCGCCTGGTAACTGCCGCTGATGGAACAACAAATGCCGCGTTCGCGTACGACGCGATGAACCGACAGGTTTCCCGAACGATCAACGGCATGACGACATATTTGACTTACGACGGCTGGAATCTGCTGGCTGAATTCGACGCGAACGGCAATCAGATCGCGCAGTACGCCCATGGGGCGCACACTGACGAGTTGCTCAGACGAACGGGTCCACAGTCGGTGGTCTATTACCATCCGGATGCGCTCGGAAGCACTACACGCTTGACTGATGCGACCGGAGCGGTTGTGGAGGAGTACGGGTACACCGCATTTGGATCGACGACTGTAAGGGATGCGTCGGGCGCTGTTCTATCAACCAGTGCTTACGGAAACAGGTTCATGTTTACTGGGCGGGAATATCTCGGTGCTCAAGGCCTCTACGATTATCGAAACCGCGCCTATTCGCCCGAGACAGGCCGCTTTTTGCAGACGGATCCGCTTGGATTCGGCGGCGGTGACATCAATCTGTATCGTTACGTCAATAACGACCCAATTAACGCGACCGACTCGTTCGGCACGCTGTCATGGAAGGAGTTTTGGGAGGCAGTATGGGAGGCATTGCAACACATAGTAACCGGCAGTGAGATCGCCCACGAAAGTACTGTTGAGTCTGGGCCAGTAATCGCCTGCGTGGCGGCCCGTTCAGCTTACATGGAGTGCCTCCAGAGACAGATGGACGATCCATGTGTAGACTGCTCCGAGGAATACGACGAATGGCAGAACATCTGCAACGCGGCGAATGAAGCATTCGATTGATACCATGTACGTGTTGCGGCTCGGTTGTTTTGTGTTCACTGCTCTGCTCATTTCGTGCTCAAGGCACGGAAATAGTGACCAGTCGATTGACCTGGATCAAGTGCCTGCTGTTAGCGTATCGTCGCGCTTGCAGAAGCTGAATGTTTTCATCGCAAATCGGGAGGGCAAAGTGGCTGTGATCGTTTACAGCGGAAAAAAGGAAATTTTTGGGGCGGAGTTATCGGAAAATCGCAAACAAGCCGAATTTTCCGCTTGGAGTGATGCCGGCCGGAGAATGCTGATCGATGAGAACTTCGATGGCGTACCCGAAAAGCTGCTTTTTATCGGCGCGGATGGAAACATCTCGCGATCGGAGCGGCTACACATCGACGTTCCATCGCTCTCTGACGCGAGCACGTCGCCACCCGGCACCGCGCCCTGACCGTCAGCACGCCCTGCCGTCGGCGCGGTTCCGGAGCCGAGCGGATAAACGGCGTCGTAAAGAAATCATTAGCCGCGCAAATCGCGACATGGGAAAGGATGGGCGGCGCATTCGATGTTCGGTCCGGCGAACGCGCTGACTGACCGCAACGTAGTCCAGACCGCCGAAAAGGGCGCCAATCTCCCGCAGCGTTAGGCTCCTTTTTCCCACAGCCACCACGTCGCCGGATAGCCTGAGTCCGAGACGTGCAAGGGTTCTTTCGCCGCCCGCTCGGCCAACGCGCGCCGGTTACTCGCCCCAATCGTCGTCTGCCGTATCGGGAACGCGGTCCGGGCCGGCGGAGAAAAGATCGAATTTCTCGGGATGTTTCACCCCGGGACAACGGTAGACGTAGACACTTCCCCAGGGATCTTTCGGCACGTCTTTGAAAAGCTGATACCAGCGGGTCGGCCGCGGGTCGCTTTCCGCGCGGGTGACCAGCGCCTGCAGCCCTTGCTCGGTCGTAGGATAAAAGCCGTTCATCGCTTCGTATTGCATGAGCTGGGTGCCGATCGATTGCACGTCGGCACGAACCGCCGTCGCCTTGGCGAACCCGGTCGGATTGCCCATCCTCGAGATCGCCAGGCCGAGCAAAATCACAATGATGCTCACCACGATCATGATTTCGAGCAGCGTGAAGCCGGACTGGCGTTTTGGTAGCGTCATCTTGGGAATGTAGCAGAGACAGGCGGCCCCTGCTCGCGGTTCAAACTTAACGGGTCGGCAGGAGGATGTAATCCGATTTTTCCCAGAGATATTTGAGCTGGATCTGGGTGGAACGAATCGCGATGGGCGCGCCGCCGCCGCTTGAGATGACCAGACTGTTGGTGCCGACTTTGACATTGTCGACCGGCACGATTTTCTGCGCGCGCAGCCAGCCGGTGTAGCGAAAACGCATCTGTTTGGTCAGGCCTTTGGTTTCACCGCGGTAACCGGGATCGGCCAGCTCGGGCAAGGCCAGCGAAACGGAGCCAAGCTCTTCGCCGTTGAGATAAACTTGCGGCGGCGCATCGACCTGCGGACTTGCGACCTCGAAAGTGAGGACCGCAAGCAAGGGCCGGGTTTCGACCCCGAACTCGAAGACGGCGGAATCCTGGGTATCGGCGCCCACGTGGATCGTCTCCGCGCTGAGTGTGGCTGTGACGGTCCCGAATTTCTCCAGGTCTTGCCCGGGTGAATGCAGCGGCGGCATGGCCGAGAACGGTTCGGGTATCACATCGCGATGCTCGGCGGTGAGAGGGTGCGCCACTTCGCCGCTCGTCATCCAATCCAGATACGCACCGCGCACCGTCGTGCCGTCGCCGGGCACCGAGATGTCGATCAAAGAAACGCCGTGCATGGGAATCAGCACCGATTCCGAGCTCGGCAAAGTAATGCCCGCCCCGAGCTCGCCCGAACGCAGCACTTGCGAACCGGATTCGTCCCAGGCAACGATCTCGGGTCGCGCCGCCGGTTGATCGTCGAAGAAGAGCCGGAAGAACAGGACGCGGTAATCGCCGGGCGGCTGCGCCAGTTGAATCCGAAACACTGTCCTGGGTGCGCCGGTATTTTGGTCGCTCGCCGCCGTCAGCTTGACGGCTTGGACCCAGGCGGGCGCATTTTGGGTGGTGGAGCTGGCGTTGGCATGCTGGCGCAAATCAAGCCAGGCACTTGGCGATCCCGCGGTTGCGCCGAACTCTGATGTCGGCACAGCGGCGTCGCTCGCCGGAAGCAAAGCATCACTGAAAGCTTCCTGCGCCTGCACAGCCGAGCTTGCCCAGACCATTAGCGCGCACGCAACGACGCGACGACCCATAAAATAGGGCGCCGAGAGTATCTTAATGCGGACGAAGCTGCAAGCTTCGCGTGGCGTTAAAGACCGCGTCGAGAATGCTGTAGACGACCATGCCGACCACAGCGGCAATCAACACGATGATCAACGGCGGGATCAATTGCGACAGGACCGCGACGCTGCGATCAAGCTCGCGCTCGTAGACGTCGGCAATCGTTTGCATGGTTTCGGCGAAATGCCCGGTTTGCTCGCCCACGGCCATCATGTCGGTGAACAAATCGGGAAAGATGCGCTGCGCGCTCAAGGCCGCGGAGAGGGTCGCTCCGTCAACCACGGCGCGGCGCACCTCTGCCAATTTCGATTCCAAATAACGATTGCCGGCAATTTCGCTCACCAGGTCGAGCGAACGCAGCAGCGGAATGCCGTTCTGGATGAGCGTGCCCAGCGTACGCGAGAATTGCGCGTAGTAGCGATGGCGAACCACGCGACCGTAACCGGGCAACGAGAGTCGAAAACGGTCCCAGGCCAGACGGCCGTCCTCCGTCCGAATAAAGGCGCGCAGCCCGACACCCAGGGCGACCATGACCAGACCGCCCAGCCACCAGTAGGTCGTAATGGTGCGATGAAGCTGCATTAGCATCCGGGTCGGCAACGGCATCGCGCCGCCCACCTGGGACATGAATCCCGTGAGCTGCGGCACCATGTAAGTGATGAAAATCGTGACCAGTCCGATGCCGGCCAGCGCCAGGAAAGCAGGGTAAATCAGCGCCTGTTGCACGCGGTCGCGCAGGTTTTTGGTCTGGCTCAAATGTTTGACCAGCCGCAGCAAAATGTCCGGCAACGCGCCGCTGGCTTCTCCGGCCGCGACCAGATTCACGTAGACGGGCGGAAAAATCCGTGGGAACTCGCGCAATGCCTGGGAGAAGCTTCTTCCCTCGATCAACCCTTGGTGAAGATTCCGCGTGAGCTGCTGCAGCCGCGGCTGTTGCAGGCGCTTTTCCAAGATCGACAATCCCTCGTCCAGGGTCATTCCGGCCTGGAGCAGGTGCGCCAGTTGTTCGGTAAACACGAGCAACTGGCTGTGCGGTATTTTGAGCTGCCGCGCCGTCGGCGCTGCGTCCGGCACTTTTGCGCTGCGCGCGGTGGGCCGCCGCGTGACCCGCGTTGGCAGACGAAAACGCCACGACGACGGCTTGGCCGTTGCCCCGTCCGGCTTCGCCACCTCCGGTGCGCCGCCCACTGCTTCGATCCGCACGGGCACACAGTGTTGCTGCTCGATTTGACGGATGGCCGCCGCGCGATCGGCGCACTCCAGCACCCCTTCCACCAGTTCGCCCCGCGTATTTCGCGCTCGATATGCAAATTGCGGCATCGCGGCGAGAAACTAATTCGAAATCAGGAATGCGAAATTTGAATTTACGGTCTCTGTAGCGGCGGTCTATGACCGTCGCACTATTTGATTTTCACCGGCAAAAAAAGTGGACAATCTATTCCCGCGTCGCTACTCTCCGCCCCGATTGGCGGAGTGAACACGCGACCGTGCTGCCATGGGGCCAGGCCTAAGCGCGGACGTAGTATCGATATTCCCGCCTGCTTCCTCATGCTGTGTCGGCCGGCGGATTTGCGCCGCGATTCATCCCGAGCCGGCCTCGCATTTTCTTGGCACAAATGCTGCACACAAAACCCCCAATATGAAACGAGTCGTTCTTGGCGTCGTCCTCGGCCTTGCCCTTTGCTCGCAAGCCCGGGCCATTATCCGGTCGCCCTTCCCGGCCAAACCGGCCCCGCCCTCCCGCGGACACGTCATCATTATTAACGACGATTCTATTCAGCAGGCCTCGCACAAGCCTGCCAGGTAAGTTCGCGAAACAATCGCGAGCTGTTGCGCCCTTTTTGTCGCTATTGGAAGCGTCCACCTCCGTCGGCGCTTCAGGCCTGGGAGCCGGCGGGAGCCGAGCGACATGGACGTAAGCCCCGAAGGGGTGAGCTTTCGGGAGAAAGCGCCATCAATCGAACCGGGCCGTGGAACGGAACCCCCGTTTTCCACGAAAACCGCGCATCGTGTTAAGGCGGGGGCGGGAATCGAACCCGCGAATAGCGGTTTTGCAGACCGCAGCCTTACCACTTGGCTACCCCGCCGCGATTTGTGCGAGCGCGAAATATCCGGTGTAGCGGCGCTTGTATCAAGCGCCGAGCTTAATAAATAGGCGCTTGGCACAAGCGCCTCTACAATTCGGCGTTGGACGTTCGGCGTTGAGCGTTCGACGTTGGCTGTCGCTTGACTTCACAATCCTCAGAGTTGTTCTCGCGCGCGCAAAAGCGCATTCCCGGCGGAGTCAATTCGCCCGTCCGCGCCTTTCGTAATGTCGGCGGCGAACCATTTTTCGTTAGCCGCGCCGAAGGCTCGAAAATCTGGGACGTCGATGGCAACGAATACATCGATTACGTCGGCAGCTGGGGACCGGCCATTCTCGGTCATGCGCCGAGTGTCGTGATCGATTCCGTGTGCGCCACCGCGGTGCGCGGAGTCAGTTTCGGTATTCCCAACCCGCTCGAAGTCGAGCTCGCGGAATTGATCGGCCACTGGATGCCGTCGATCGAGCAAGTCCGGATGGTGAACAGCGGCACCGAAGCGGCCATGTCATGTATCCGGCTGGCTCGCGGGTTCACCGGGCGCGATAAAATCATCAAGTTCGACGGCTGTTATCACGGCCACGCCGACGCCTTGCTCGTGAAATCGGGCAGCGGCGCGCTCACTCATGGCCGGGCCGACAGCGCCGGCGTGCCGCAGGCGTTTGTCGACCTGACAATTTCCTTGCCGTTCAACGATGTCGATCTTGTGCGAAAGGCGTTTGCTGAAAACAAAGACCAAATCGCCGCCGTGATTCTTGAGCCGGTCCCGGCAAATGCCGGTCTCTATTTTCCGAAGGATGATTTCCTGTCGATCTTGCGCGAGGAATGCAGCCGGCACGGCGCGCTGTTGATTTTCGACGAAGTGATGACGGGTTTTCGCCTCGCGCGCGGCGGCGCGCAGCAAATCTACGGCGTCAAACCCGATCTCACCGTGCTGGGCAAAGTGATCGGCGGCGGTTTACCGATTGGCGCGTTTGGCGGCCGGGCGCAGATCATGGAAAAACTTTCGCCCGAAGGGCCGGTTTATCAGGCCGGCACACTCTCGGGCAACCCGCTCGCCATGGCGGCGGGTCTCGCCCAATTGCGCGAGCTCGAGCGCATCGACGGCTGGAAATTGCTCGAGGAACTCGGCGCGCAATTTGAAGCACGGATCCGCGAGCTGCTGACCAGTGCAAAACTGCCGGCCACATTCCATCGCATCGGTTCGATGTTCTGTTTATTTTTCGCCGCGGGACCGATTGTCGATCTTGCCGGCGCAAAGCGGAGCGATTTGAAGACGTTCGCGAAATTCTTTCACGGTTGCCGGGAGCGCGGCGTCTATTTTCCGCCCTCGCAATTCGAAACGGCGTTCATCTCCACCGCACACACTGCGGATGACATTGAGACGACCGCGCAAGTTGTGCGCGATGCTTTGTCGCGCCTGTAGGGGAAGCCGTTGGCTTCCCATGGGACGCTAACAGCGTCCCCTACAGATAAGAGCGCTGCCATTTCCGCTTTGTCATTCCGAGCGAAGTCGAGGAATCTCTTACTCTCAAAATGACAGCTAGAGTTCGTCCGGCGGCGAAGTTTCTTTTTGCGGGCGAAAAGAAGTTTTTCGTCAAGGGCATCACCTACGGACCGTTCAAGCCGGATGAACACGGTCATTATCTGGGGCGCCCGGAGCAGGTGGATGTCGATCTTGCCCAAATGCGCGAGATCGGCCTGAACGTCGTGCGGATTTATCACGCGCCGCCGCGGTGGTTTCTCGATCGTTGCGCGGCGGCCGGAATGCGCGTGCTCATCACTTTGCCCTGGGCGAAACACATCGAGTTTCTGCGCGAACGCGCGGCGCGCGATGCCGTGGCCGACGCCGTCCGGGACGCGGTGACCGAGTATGCCGGGCATCCCGCGCTGTTCGGTTATCTCGTCGGCAACGAAATCTCCAGCACAATGGTGCGCTGGCTCGGCGTACGCCGCGTTACCGAATTTGTGGAGCGCCTGGTGCGGATCGGCCGGGCGATCGATCCCGAGGTTCTCTATTCCTATGCGACTTATCCACCGACCGAATATCTGCTCCCGCAGAACGTCGATTTTTTCTGTTTCAACGTTTATCTCCACACCCAGCGCGAGTTCGACGCTTATCTGCTGCGGTTGCAAAACCTGACCGAGGAGCGCCCGCTCATTCTGGGCGAATTCGGCATGGACACGCTGCGCCATGCCGAGGAGGAGCAGGCCGAAATGCTCGCCTGGCACATCGACAGCGTGGTGAAATGCGGACTGGCCGGCACGATTCTCTTTGCCTGGACCGATGAATGGTTCACCGGCGAAAAGGAAATTACCGACTGGGCCTTCGGGATCGTCACGCGGGAGCGCGCGCCCAAGAAGTCGTTCCACATGTTGCGCGACAAACTCGGCCAGGACGATTCCACCCTGCCGCATCGGCCGCTTCCGGCCACTCCCTTCGTTTCGGTGATCGTTTGCTCCTATAACGGCGGCCAAACGCTCGGAGCTTGTCTCGATTCGTTAGGCAAACTGAATTATCCGAACTACGAGATCATCCTCATCGACGACGGCTCGACCGACGACACCGCTTACATCGCCGCGCAGTTCCCTACGGTCCGATACGTTCATCAAAGCAATCATGGCCTGAGTCACGCTCGCAATACCGGCGCGTCGGCGGCGAAAGGCGAAGTGCTCGTTTACACCGACTCCGACTGCATGGCGGACACGGACTGGCTCTATTATTTGATCGGGACGTTAACGAGCGGCGATTACGCGGGCGTCGGCGGCCCGAACGTCAGTCCACCGGCGCAAAACTGGGTCCAGGCGTGTGTCGCGGCGGCGCCGGGTGGGCCCAGTCACGTGCTGCTTACCGATACGATCGCCGAGCACATTCCGGGTTGTAACATGGGCTTTTACCGCTGGGCCTTCGATCGCATCGGCGGGTTCGACGTCGAATACCACAAGGCCGGCGACGATGTCGATTTTTGCTGGCGCCTTCAGCAGGCCGGCGGCGTCATCGCTTTCAGCCCGACGGCGATCGTGTGGCACCACCGGCGTTTTACCCTGCGCGCGTTTTTCAAACAACAGGACGGCTACGGCGAGGCCGAATCCCTGCTCCGGTTCAAGCACCTCATTTTCTTCGGCCCAACCGGAACGGCCAAGTGGCGCGGCCAGATTTACGGCGCCCCGCGATTCAGCTGGTTGCTCAACCGGCCGATTGTTTACCACGGCGTATTCGGTGAAGGCTTTTTCCAATCGATTTATCCGGCCGCGCAATCCGAAATCGCGATCTATCTCGGCAGCGTCGAATGGTTCGCCTTGACCGCGTTTCTTTTCGGGCTGGGAATTTTTTTACCCGGCCTGCGGATCGTGCCCTATCTCATGTTCGGCGGCACGCTGGCGGTCGCGCTTTCCTACATGATGCGGGCGCGCATCGAGCCGCGCTTCGACACGGTGCACGCGCGGCTGCTCGTCATGTTTCTCGCCTTCGTGCAGCCGCTCGTCCGCGGCTGGTCGCGCTATTTCACCTGGCTGCGCTTTAAGCGAACGCCGCGCAGCGTGATCGCGCGCCATGAATATTTGCCCGCCAGCGGGCGCCCTGCCGGCACGTTGAGCCGGCGGCTTTTTTGGAGCAAGGAGGGGCGGGACCGGCATTATCTGCTCGGCGCCATCTTCGATCTGCTCGAGGAAGAAGGCTGGCGCTATTCAGTCGACAGCGGTTGGAACGAATGGGACATCCAGATTTACGGCAACTTCTGGTGGAGCATCGCGCTCCAAACCGTGACCGAATATCACGCCGATGCGCAATGTCTCACCCGGGTGCGGCTGCGCAATCGCTTCGTTACGACGACGGTCGTTTTCAATTTCGTCGCGCTAAGCCTGCTCATCTATCACCAGCTCAACATTTCCCATCTCGATCTTTGGTCGATTGTTTCGTATTCGCTTTTCGTGCTCTTTCTCGCGAGCCGGGCGCGCGCGCTCAAGTCGCGCGTGGCTGAGGTTGTCGATCTTGCCGCGCATCGCGCCGGTTTGCAGCGCGTTCTTCGCCGGCAGCCCAGGACCAAACCCGAAGTGACCACGCCGCAGGTCGAAGCGCCAATCACAGTCGATCCGGCGGCGCGGGTATAATTGGTAGCAGCCGATCGATCGCCTGCCCGAAATCCTCCGGCAGTGGAGCGGTGAAGCTCAACCATTGTTTCGTGCGCGGATGTTCGAAGCCAAGTTTCCAGGCGTGGAGCAGCTGGCGCGGCAAATCGCTCGCCCTGTTTCGTCCGTAAACTTTATCGCCGAGCACGGGATGGCCGAGGTGATGCAGATGCACCCGCAGCTGATGGGTGCGGCCGCTATGCAAGCGGCATTCGACCAAACTGACCTTCTCATTTGAGCGGACGACCCGGTACTCGGTTTTGGCGGGCCGCCCGCGCGGCGATGCCACACTCATCCGTTTCCGATGGACCGGGTGCCGGCCGATCGTTTCCTCGATGATTCCGCTCGGCCGGCGCAATTTGCCGGCGACGAGCGCGAGATAAATTTTTTCAATCGTGCGGGCGGCGAACTGGAGGGAAAGGGCGCGATGCGCCAAATCGTTTTTTGCGACCACGAGACAGCCGCTCGTTTCCTTGTCCAGGCGATGAACGATTCCGGGCCGTTCTTTGCCGCCGATTCCGGAAAGGGCGGGGCAATGATGCAGCAACGCGTTCACAAGAGTGTGTCGCTGGTGGCCTGCGCCCGGATGCACGATCAGCCCCGCCGGTTTGTTGAGGACGATCAGATCGTCGTCCTCGAAAACGATGTCGAGCGGGATCGCTTCCGGTTGATTGTCGATCTTATCGGGTGGCGGTTCGCGCAGTTCAATGCGATCGCCGGTCCGGACCGCATCGCTCGGCCGCGCCGGCGCTCCGTTGAGCCGGACGAACCCATTGCGGATCAATTGCTGCAGCCGGGCGCGCGAATATTGCGGCAATTGCGCCGCCAAAAATCGGTCGAGCCGAGATCGCGCCGCGCTTTGCGCCACGGTCAATTCAATCACGCTGCTGGCAGATTTGGTCTCGTTCAATGGGCGACTTCTTCCCTTCGCCATGGCCGAGTGCTACAATCCAGCCCATGCCCAGGGCGGCGCGAGGGTCCACAAAACAGAAATGTCCCGGCTGCGGCGTGTCGATTGACACCGCCGGGGCCCTGCCGCTGGAGTTGTTGACCTGTCGTAAATGCGGAAAAGAGCTGCGCGCGCAGCGAAGTTTCGATCATTTTGAGCTCGTGGAGACGCTTGGGCTCGGCGGCATGGGCGCCGTCTACAAGGCGCGCGACACGCAACAGGATCGGCTCGTCGCCTTGAAGCTTTTGCGCGCCGACCTGGCCGACAGCGCGTTGCACACCGCGCAATTTCAGGAGGAAGCGCGCCTGGCCGCTTCCATAAATCATCCAAACGTGGTGCGGGTTTTTTCTTCGGGGACCGATCACGGCCAGTTTTATCTCGTGATGGAGCTGGTGGACGGCGGCAGCTTGGATGATTTGATCGAGCGGCACAAATCTTTGCCCGAAGAAAGCGTACTGCAAACCGGGGTGCAGGTCGCGAGGGGGCTACGCGCGGCGCAGGCCAGGGGACTCATTCACAGCGACGTGAAACCGGCCAACATTCTCTTTCTCGATGAAACAACCGCCAAGATCAGCGACTTTGGCCTGGCGGCGATCGCCGCCCAGACTCCCGGCGCCCGAGCGCAGATTTGGGGCACGCCCTATTACGTCGCGCCCGAGCGTTTGAACAGTCATCCCGACGATCTGCGCAGCGATATCTACAGTCTGGGCGCTTCCCTCTTTCATGCGCTTGCCGGTAAGCCGCCGATCCAGGCCGAAACCACATCGCCGGAAAAGTTGCGCAAACTCAAATATCAGCCGCTCGATCTCGCGGACGCGATGCCGGGCGCGTCGGAAGAAACGCTGCGCGTCTTTCAGCGGATGCTCGCGCCCGACCCGGCGCAGCGTTTTTCCTCCTACGACGAGCTGCTCAGCGCGTTCGAAACGGCGACGCGCGCGCGTAAACGCGCCCGAAAAGCCGAGGTGAAACGCGCGCTCAAAGATTTGAAGAACGCCGAGCGCGCCCGGCAACCATGGAGCCGCCGGATTGCGCTGGCCACAGCTTTGTTGCTGGTGGGAACACTCGCCGGTGGCGCAACCGCGCTGGTCGTGCGGCGACCCGATCTGGTGGCCGTCGCTCGCGACAGGATCGCTTCGCTCGGACAGAGATTTGCCGCGCGTTCTGCGAGCTCGGCTTCAACCGCTGCGCCCGGAGCGATTTTTACAACGAACCAAAGCAAAGCCGTGGCCGCCCTGCCGTGGGATTCAGCGCTGGCCCAATACAAGGAACGCCTGGCGCGCTACGATTTTCTCGGCGCGGCCGGCATCATTGGCCGGGCCCGGCCGGACGATCGCATGCTCCAGGCCGAGCTGGACAAAAAAGCGCAATGGCTCGCGCGCTGGAAAAACAAAATGATTGTCGATCTTAACCACCACCAGTTTTCCGGCGCGATCACCGATACCGACCGCGCCGAATACACCGGGATCGTCAGCGCGAACGCCGACCAGATAATGTTAAAGACGCGCTACGGCATCGTCGGTTTGCCCTGGAGCAAGGTGCCATCGAGGAAATTGCTCGCCATCTCGGCCTCGTTCATTGGCCGGGACGAGCGCCAAACGGCGGATCGCCAATGGCTCTGCGCCGTGTTCGCCAGCACGACCGGCCAGTTCAATGAAGCGCGTGAATTGGCCGAGGCGGCGGCCAGAACCAAACCGGAATATCAGCGCGAGCTTGCGCTGATCGTTTCCGCTACTTCCGCCGCGCGCTGACTTTGGAGGGACGACCTCTGTGTCGTCCCATTATTTTCGCCCGACCTGCTGTAGCCACGCCGCTATGTGGCGTCGTGCGCAGACGGGCCACAGGCCCGTGGCTACAACGAGGCGTCCATGGCCCATTCTCTGCTCCGTAAACCGGCCAAATGCGGCGCGGGTTGGCGTGGGCCTTGTTTTTGTTTGTTGCTGGACTCGAGGCGCACGCGACCCCACCGCCGCTTACCGCAAAGGACCTGGCGTTGATGTTGCGCGCCGGCTATTCCAACGGCGCGGTCATTAAGGAGCTGGCCACGCGCCATTTCGCCGACACGCTCGATCAAACGAAGGAAGCCTCGCTCGTCCAGGCGGGCGCGAACACAGACCTGCTCGGCGCGCTCAAGAGCGGCGCTTACGCCGTGCCGCCGGAGCAAGCCAAGGCCGCGCAGGAAAAACTCGAGACCGACGCGAAACGCCGTGCCGCTCAAGCCCAGGAGGCGCTCAAGTTCAATACGCTTTATCAAGCGCAGCTTGCGCAGCAGCGCGCCGCCGCGTCGGCGCGACCCGCCATTGTGACGGATCATTTCCTTCACCCGCTGGTCAAAGGCGACCTGGTTTCGTTTCGCAATGGCACGTTTTCGCGCTTCGACGATGACGCGCTCGAGAAAAAGAAATTGATCGGGCTCTATTTCTCGGCGCACTGGTGCGGGCCCTGCCGCAAATTTACACCCGAGCTGGTCGCGTATTACAACCGCGTCGCGCCGCAGCATCCCGAGTTCGAAGTCATTTTCGTAAGCAACGATCGTAACCAATTCGGTTTCGAAACTTACTTCCGCGAAACGAACATGCCCTGGCCGGCGATCGATTTTCAAAAACTCTCCGGCAAGGACGCCATCCGCCGTTACGCCGGTTCCGGTATCCCCTGCCTGGTCGTCCTCGATGCAGCCGGCAAAGTCGTTTCCGATAGTTTCAACGGCAAAGAATACCTCGGACCCGGCAAAGTCCTCCAGGACCTCGACGCTATCTTCGCCGGCGCGCCGCCTGCCCAAATCGCTGCCCGGCAGTAGATTCGACCGGTCCCACGGCGCCCGGTTTACAGGGCGACTCACGGTGTTAAATTCCGCGGTCGGAGCACTTCCGGCGCCTGCCACTAGAGACCCATTCGACGGGCTCAGGGCAGACGGCGGCAGCTACAACCACATGGAACAGAATCCACCCGCATTTCCGTCGCCGGAAGAATTGAAGGCGAAGATCACGGAGTTCATGAAACAGAACTTCGGCGATCGCGTCTCGGTTGCGACTTTCCCGGCGCCCGAACCGGCGAAGGCCGAGACGGAAGAAACGACGGAGAAGATCGACAATCACGAGTTCGAGTTCAATTTTCTGCCACGCGACATCAAGGCGCACCTCGACCGGTTCGTAATCAAACAGGAGGAAGCGAAGAAGGTGCTGGCGATCGCGGTGTGCGATCATTACAACCACGCCAAATACCTGCGCCGGCTCGAAAACGAAGACGCCAAACGCGCCGAGCAGGTCGAATACACCAAGCAGAACGTGATCCTGGTCGGCCCGACCGGGGTCGGCAAAACGTATTTGATCAAGCACATCGCCGATTTGATCAAAGTGCCGTTCGTCAAAGCCGACGCGACCAAGTTCAGCGAGACCGGTTACGTGGGCGGCGATGTGGAAGACCTCGTGCGCGAGCTGGTCCACAAGGCCGAGGGCGACGTGAACCTGGCGCAGTTCGGGATTATTTACATCGACGAGATCGACAAGATCGCGGCGGCCGGGAATTTGATCGGGCGCGACGTGAGCGGGCGCGGCGTGCAAACGACGCTGCTCAAGTTAATGGAAGAAACCGAAGTGCCGGTGCGGAGCATGAACGATATCCAGGCGCAGCTGCAGGCGGCGTTCGAGTTCCAGCGCAAAGGCAAAGCCCGGCGCGACACCATTAATACCCGCCACATTCTTTTCGTCGTGAGCGGCGCTTTCGAAAAATTAAAGGAACAGGTGGCGCGGCGTGTGCGTCATGGACAGATCGGCTTCAGCGCCGACCCGGTGCAGGTGATGGACAACGAACTCTTCCAGCACGTCACGACCCAGGATTTTGTCGAGTACGGGTTCGAGCCCGAATTCATCGGGCGTTTGCCGGTGCGGGTGGTGTGTGAAGAGCTCGATGCCGATGATCTATTCAAGATCATGAAATATTCGGAGGGCAGCTTGCTCCGGCAATACGAGCGCGCGTTCCGCGCTTACGGGATCGAGATCAGCTTCGAGGATGAAGCGCTGCGGCTCATCGCCGAAGCGGCGGCCAGCGAGAAGACCGGCGCGCGCGGCTTGCTCACCGTGTTCGAGAAATTGTTTCGCGATTACAAATATTACCTGGCCGGCTCGGGCTTGAGCCAGCTGCGGGTGACTGTCGATCTTGTGCGCGAACCGCAGCGCGTGCTCGAACGACTCATGGCCGAAGGTCACAAACAAGAGACAAAATCGCTCGAAGCGGCGGCGCACGACTTTGCCCAAAGTTTCAAGCGGGACCACGGCGTGGAATTGGTTTTTGACGAATCGGCGGTCGCGCGCCTGGTCGAACGCGCCCAATCGGAGCGGATGACGATGGCCGATCTTTGCGCGCATCTCTTCAAGGATTATCAATTTGGTCTCGGTTTGATTCAGAAGAACAGCGGCCGCAATACCTTCGTGCTGGATCGCGCGGCGGTGGACGCGCCGGACAAATTTTTGAGCGAGCTGGTTGTGCAATCGTATTATCCGATCGCGTCGGCGGCGTCGGCCACGCGGAGTTGAGCAAGCAATGAAGCGCCCGCTCCTCGCAGTCATTGGCATCGGTTTTATCGTGGCGGCCGCGGTCGGCGTCCTGCACGGGATGGGACTGCTGCAATTTCTGGAACGGCCCATCGCCGGCTTCGTTTCCCGCCAGGCCAGCCTCAACCGCCAGCTCATCGACACCTGGCAATATGTGTTGGTCGCCCTTTTCAGTTTCGGTGTGGCCGCCTTTACTCTGACGAGCGTGGGTCGCGCGCGCTCGGCCTGGCTGGCGCTTGCGCTCTTGATTGAATTAGTCGCGCTCACCTGGGTCTGCTCGCTTTACGCGACATTCTTCCAGCCGCTGCCCTCGATGCTGACGGTCCTGCTGGCCTGTGCAGCAGCCGAAGCCACACTCGCGGTGACGACGCGCAGCCGGGCCGGTCTGGCCAAGTCATTTTTCGCCGGCCGCTTGTCGAAGGAACAAATTCAGCGCGCGATTTCCGGCGAGATCCCGATCGAAACCGAAGCGCACACCGCCGAGGTCACGGTGGTGGTTTGCGACATCGCCAACAAATATGATCTGCTCGACGATTCAGCCCCGGCCACGTTTGCCGAATCGGCCGAGAAATTTTTGCGGCACACGACGGATGTTTTTCTCAAGGCGGGCGGTTACATCGCGGCGGCCGATGGCGAAGGAGTGGTCGCACTGTTTGGCTTTCCAGACGGCGACGCCGAACACGCGAACAAAGCGCTGCGGATGAGCCTGGAACTGGTCCAGGCGTTTCGCGATTCGCGCCAGCAAAACGACGGCGAACGTTTTGGCAATTGCGACGTGCACGTCGGAGTCAGCTCCGGCACGATGATCGTTGCGCCGGTCCGGAACGGCCAGGCCCCGATGCTGTTCACGACCGGCGAGCCGGTCGAACTGGCCCGGCGCTTTTGCGTGGCGAACCGTTTTTACGGGTCGCACATCCTGATCGGGCCGCAGACCTTCGATCTGACGAGCCGCACGATTGTGGCGCGGCCGATCGATTTCCTCAGCGGCGTCAATTCACAGGAGCGCCACGAAATTTACGAGCCGCTCTGGATGGCGGCGGAAGCGAAACCGGAACACATCGCGCGGCGCGATTATTTCTGGAACGGCGTGGTGCTCTACCGCGAAAAACGCTGGGCCGAAGCCTACACCGAATTTCAAAAAGCGCGCGGCCCGGAGCCGGAGTTCGACGCGCCGTTGGAATTGTATTTGCGCCGACTCGAGCCGCTCGCGCTCCATCTGGTTGAATCGTAGCGCGGTCGTGTTGAGGAAGACCGAATATCCGGCGGCGCTTCGGGAGTTGATTGCGCAGTTGCGGCAAATGCCCGGAGTCGGGCCGCGCTCGGCCGAACGCATCGCGCTTTGGATGATTCAGGCGCGGGGCGACCAGCCCGAACAAATCGCGCGCGCCATCGCCGATACCCGCCGCGCCATTCATCCGTGCAAGCTGTGCGGTTATTTTACGGCGGAAGAACTTTGCGACATCTGCGCCGATCCCTCCCGCGCCACCGGCTCGCTCTGCATCGTCGAGCAACCGACTGACGTTTTGCCGCTCGAAAAAACCGGCGTCTTCCGCGGGCGCTACCATTCGCTCGGCGGACGCATCTCCCCGCTCGACCACGTCGGCCCGGAAGATTTGCGGATCAAGGACCTGCTCGAGCGCGTCGAGCACGAAAACTTTTCCGAGATCATTTTTGCGCTCGCCGCCGATGTCGAAGGCGAAGCGACAACCAGCTATCTTGTCGATCTTCTCAAGGACAGGAACATCACACTGACGCGCATTGCGCGCGGATTGCCCGCCGGCGGCGGCTTGGAATCGGCGGACGAATTGACACTGTCGGCCGCGCTCTCGGGTCGCACAAAATTGTAATCGCTGCGTGTCATCCCGAGCCCCGAACGCTTTCGGGGGCGAGGGACCTCACATTTGCCGATCACGTTACGCTAGCAATTGCGTGATCACTCAGCACATGTGAGGTCCCTCACTTCCGTTCGGGATGACACCGTTGGTTGCTTTTGAAGTGGGGGGTGACTAACCTTGTTTAGCATGTCGTGCGCGAAAATCGATCCGGCGCTGCACCAGCCGCACAAACCGCCCTGGATCAAGGTGCGCCTGCCTTCGAACCCGGTTTTCTTTTCCACCAAGGCGCTGATTTCCGATCTTCGGCTCCACACGGTTTGCGAGAGCGCCCAATGCCCGAACCGCTGGGAATGCTGGAGTCAGGGCACGGCCACGTTCATGATTGCCGGAGATCGGTGCACGCGCGCCTGCGGATTTTGCGCGGTCACGACCGCGAAGCCGTTCCCGCTCGAAGCAGACGAACCGCAACGCGTGGCCGAAGCCGTGCAGCGCATGAAGCTCAAACACGTCGTCATCACCGCGGTCGCGCGCGACGATCTCAAAGACGGCGGGGCGGATCATTTTGCGCGCGTCATCACCGCCATCGGCCAAGCGGACCCATCCATCATTATCGAAGTGCTCGTGCCCGATTTTCACGCTCAGGACTGGTGCATACAAACCGTGCTCGACGCCCGCCCGCACATTTACAATCACAATCTCGAGACGGTCGAACGGCTCACCCCGGTGGTGCGTTCACGCGCGAAATACGAAACGTCGTTGCGCGTGTTGCGCCGCGCCAAAGAACTCTCGCCCGCGACCGTGACGAAAAGCGGGATCATGCTCGGCCTCGGCGAAACCGAGCCGGAAATTTTCCAGACAATGGACGATCTGCGCGAGGCCGGGTGCCAGGTATTGACCATGGGCCAGTATCTGCGCCCTTCGCCGCAACATTTGCCGGTCGTCGAATACATCACGCCCGCGCAATTCGACCTCTACGGCGAGATCGCGCGTAAAAAAGGCTTTGCCCACGTCGCCTCCGGCCCGCTCGTGCGCAGCTCCTATCACGCCGCCGATTTTCACCCGGTGGTGCTTGTCGCGCCGAAGCCGGGCGAAGGCGGGTGCTGAGCTAGGCCCACGCACGCAGCGCGGCTCAGCTATTTGTCATTCCGAGCGAAGTCGAGGAATCTCTAACTGTTAGATTCGTTTCTCGCTTCGCTCGCGAACAGTGAGAGATGTCTCGACTCCGCTCGACATGACAGAAGGCAGCGCAAGATCGACAACCCCGATCGGTTCGGGGCTCGCGAACACTTTCGGAGTCGCCGCCGTCATTCCCGCGTTTAACGAAGAGGTCCACATCGGCGACGTGGTCCAGCGGACGCGCGACAAGATCGACAATGTGCTGGTCGTCGATGACGGGTCGGCGGATGCGACAGCCACGCGCGCGCGCGAGGCCGGCGCCGAAGTCATTGTCCACGCCCAGAACCGCGGCAAGGGCGAGGCGATCAAGGCCGGGCTGCGCCACTGGTTGGATCGCGGCCTGGAGTGGGTCGTCATCCTCGATGCCGACGCGCAACATCGGCCCGAAGAGATCGACCGCTTTGTAGCGGCCGCCGTCTCGGCCGCAGAACCGAAGCTTATCCTCGGCAATCGAATGAAAGATGTCTCCGCCATGCCCCTCGTCCGGCGGCTGGTGAACCGTTACATGAGCAACAAGATCAGCCGGGTGTGCGGCCAAAAAATCCCCGACACGCAATGCGGGTTTCGCATGTTGCACCGCGAGCTCATTCCCGATTTGCTCGAAGGCGCGGAGCGCTTCGAATACGAAACGGAAATGTTGATCGTCGCCAGTCGCAAAGGTTTCCGCATCGCCTCGGTCCCGATCAGCACCGTCTATTCGGATGAAGTCAGTAGTATTCATCCGGTGCGCGACACGCTGCGCTTTTTCAAACTGATGCGGCGCTACAAAAAACTGTAGAGGCGGGCGTGTCGCCCGCTTTGTTGCAGCCGACACGGCTGCCGCTACAAGGTAGGGGCGATTGACCCCAATCGCCCGCGGGCGGTTCGGGTGAACCGCCCCTACCTGTAGCCGGCGTCGGTGACGCCGGGCCGCGGTCAGCGACCGCGGCTACAAATTGTTCGCGACCGGCGCGCCTACATTAAACCGCGCTTGCGAAAATCGCCGAGGTTACCGCCGGCCGAGCGCTCGATGAGATCGACGGTGAACTTGAGCAGGCACACTTCCCACGCGTCGTCCACGCCCTGGATGACGGCGCTAAGCGGTTCGTTGGAATCTTCGACCCGCCGCTTGGTGCGACTGACCACCGCGTCGATCGAATCGCGCAGCGTTTGCTCGGTCACATCGGTTTTGCGAAACTGAAATCCATAGCGCACGACCGCCATGTTGTGGAGACGCTCGCGCAGTTGCTCGGCGTAACGCTGCGCTTTGTCGCCGAACCCTTCGAGCAACAACCGGCTGAAATGTTCGGGCGTCACAATCTGCGGACGCTCGGCGTGGATTTTTCCGTTGCGGACGCGGATCTGGTCGACCCGGTCCATCAGCTCGGAGATGAGATAAAAATGAAAGCTGGTGCTGCCGAAGGTCGCGATCTTTTGCTCGGGCGCGACAATCACGCGCGTGTTCTCGATCGCGTACTGGAAATCGTCCTCGCGCATGGCGTTGGCTTGAAAGTACAAGATCGACATCTCCGGAGCAAATGGCGGGGAGGGCTGTAGCCACGGCGCTGTGGGCCGTCTGCCCGAAACGCGCCACAGGCGCGTGGCTACAGCCCGAAACGCGCCACAGGCGCGTGGTTACAGCGCACGGCGCGCGTGGTCTCTCGCCCCCGGTGACTCGTCACTCGTCACTTGTCACTCATCACTTTTCTTGATACCCTCTTTTCCGCCGTGGAATTGGGCCGCGCCGGCACGCAAGGGTGATCGGCGATCGGCGATCAGTGACCGGCGTAAAGCCATGACGCGAGATGCGCTTGATACCGCTGTGCGAGAGGGGATTCCCTTCGTCATCAACATGGCCGACGGCAAATCGTATGAAGTAAGTGACGAGCGGAAAATTGCCATCGGCCGGACGCGCGTCGTCGTGCTCGACGAGCGCGACCTGCCGCACGTTTTGCCGATGCTGACCATGACGGGAATCGATTATCTCGGACAGAACTGGCGTTGAAATGAACTCGTCACTCGTCACCCGTCACTCGTCACTGGAGCGCGCGAACGCGCTCCGCGGATGTGTCCGCCGTAGCCTCGGCGAAGGCGGATTCACGCTCCTCGAGCTCATCATCGTCGCCGGGATCATGATCTTCCTGACGGTGCTGACGATTCCCGCGTTTACGAGCAGAAGCGACAGCGCCGCTGTAAATAAGGGCTCGGAGACGATCAAGGGCGTGCTTGATCAGGCGCGCGCCTACGCCCAGGCGAACAATACCTACGCATGGGTCGGGTTTTACGAGGAAAACGGAGACAAACCCTCACAGAATCCGGCGCAGGCCGGGACCGGACGATTGGTGATGGCAATCGTCGCGTCAACCGACGGAACCAATCTCGGCGCGGATGTTAGCAACACGGGTGCGACCGGGACGAACAACTTCCTGGACGCGACGAAGCTGACGCAGGTGGGCAACATCGTGAAGATCGACAATGCGCATCTGCCGCTCTTCACCGTGGGACTTGGGACAGGTGAGACGTTTGACGCGCGTCCGGCGGTGCAATACGATCCGATCGTAGGATATAATGCGTCACGTTTTGGCGAGTTGAATGCCGCGCCGCCAAGCACCGCGCCGTACGATTCAACCAATAACGGCCTGACGAAGTTCCCGTTTAAGTGCCCGGTCATTAACACCGGCAACACAACGCAGTACACTTTCCAGAGGACGGTGCGCTTTTCACCGACGGGCGAGAACCGCATTAACAGCACGTATGACGTCCGGCGCGTGGTCGAGGTCGGCCTGGTGAAATCGCGCGGCTCAATTGTGCCGAACCCGCTGCCGGCCAATGTCGCGGCGATTCAGATCGGCGGTTTTCAGGGTGACGTAAAGATTTACCGACGATGAGCGGGAAGAAGGCAGGCAGAGCAGGTTTTTCACTCGTTGAAGTGACGCTTGCCCTCGGCATTGCCGGCTTTTGTCTACTCTCGGTGTTCGCGCTCTTGCCGATCGGCGTGAAAACAAATCAAACATCGTTTTCACAAACCGCGGCGGCGACGATTCTGTCTGACGTGGTCGCCGATCTTCGGGCGGCGTCAGCAAATCCGACCTGCAGTGCCGGCTGTACGTCTCAGTTGTATACGATAAATATTCCGGCGAAGAACGGCTCCAACACCACTGCGCAGCATCGATATTTTGACAGCGAAGGCGTAGCCAATTCGGCGCTGCAAGGCAACTCGCGGTATCGGCTGGCGATCACTTTTCCGGCAGGCACGTACGCGACATTGGCAGACATAAAGATCAGCTGGCCGGCGGCGGTTGATCCAACCGTGACGACGAACACGCCGGCGGGCTCGATCGAAACGGTCGCCGCGTTTTCCCGGCCCTAATCCATGCAGAGGTCACAAGTCAGAGGTCACAAGTCAGCAGCCGGACCGCGCTGCGGAGGTGTCGCACCGAAGCGAGCCGCAGGAGGATTCACGCTGGCCGAGATGCTGGTGGCCGGAGTGGTGCTCGCGTTGATGGTCCTTTTCGTGACGCGGCTCGTCAATCACGCGGCCATCGTTGTGACGCAGGGCAACAAGCACATGGAAACCGAATCGCATGTGCGCCCGCTTTTTGACCGTTTGGCGGTGGACATTGCGCAAATGGTCAAACGCACCGACGTTAGCTATTTCTTGAAAAATGCGAGCTCCGGTCCGTTGATGGGTAGCGGCGGGGCCGGGGTAAATGATCGTCTCGCATTTTACAGTTCGATTCCCGGTTACTACGATCAAACAGGATATAACAGCGGCTATTCTGTAGTGGCGTATCGCGTCAACACCGACGCCACTTCGGCTTCGTACAACCGAGTCGAGCGTATGGCAAAAGGACTGCCACTGAACGGCGCATACACGAATCCGGCGCCAAGTGCGAACAGCGTCGTGACGCCGGTGCTCTTTTTCGATAATCCCAATCCCAGCTTGTACACAACGACGATCGACGCCTACTGGCCCGCCGCGACAAAACCGTTTGGGGACCCGAATTATTATTCGCCCGATACCTCTCAAAAATATGAAATGGTCTCTCCGCAGGTCTTCCGGTTTGAATACTATTACCTGACGAATGCGGCCACGCCGGCGCTGGTGCCGTATCCGACGACAGGTTTCAAAGATCCAACTCTGAATTGGACCGATCCGAATACTGTCGATATCAAGGACGTAGCGGCGATCGTCGTCGCCGTCGCGGCGATTGATCCGCAGAGCAGAAAATTGCTCACCGACGCGGACATGAACACTCTGGTTCAAAAGTTTCCCGATTACACGGGAGCCATCCCGAACTATGGAAAATCGGGCGCGCTCCTTGCCCGTTGGCAGGACATCCTTCAGACCGACGCTCAGATCATTGCGATGCCCCGTCCGGCAATTCAAGGAATTCGATTTTACGAGCGTTATTTTTATCTGAATCAATGAGCAGTTGCAGTTCTTACCAGCGGAAACCGCCGCCTGAACACGGAGCGGCTCTGATCATCACGCTCGCTTTTGTCGTGATTCTGACCGGACTGGTCTTCGCGTATTTTTCTCGCACCACGACCGACCGACAGCTTTCCAATGCCAGCTACAACAATGCCGCGGCGGATCTGCTGGCGCGCACTGCGCTGGATATCGTGGTGAGCGATTTCAAACAGGAGATCGCCAACGCGCCTACCGTCACAGCGGCCACCGTGCTGCCGAAACGCAGCGGCAATCCGACTTTTACGGTCGCAAGTGGAAGCGCCGTGCCGACTGATCCGATACCGAATCTGATCCGACGCAGTTTCCGCTCGGACCCGCCCGGCGTCGATAGCCGCGCCTCAGCTGCCAACTCGACCACCGACGTGTCGGTCAACGGGCGTTTCATCAGTCTCGCCCGTTGGAACAACCATTTGTTGATTCCATTGCAGACTCCGGGATCAACGACCGATACAACACCGAAGAATTTCACCGCGCCGGATTGGGTATTGATGACTCGGAACGGCCCGGCAGTCGAAACGACTGGCGACGTTCCCGATTTGGCGAAGCGAGATCCGGCAAATACAAAATACGTCGTGGGCCGCTACGCCTACGCCGTGTACGATGAAGGTGGCTTGCTTGATATAAATGTCGCCGGCTATCCCTACGTTAATAGCGGTGGCGTCACGCCTTCTGTCACAGATATCGGCAGGAAGGGCGTTCTCACGTTCGCCGATCTCACATCGGTGCCGACGACCGGCACGAACTATGTAAGCGTGAGCGCGGCCAACAAATTCGTGCTCTTTCGCAATTATGCGACCACTGACAGCACGCAGAATTTGGGAAGCAGCGTGAATTTCGCCTCGGTCTGCAACCCTGCGGCTGGTTTCAGTAAAGGTTTCCTCAATTATTATCTCGGCGCCGATGGAACGCAGAGTTGTGCCAGCTCGACGCAAAAAGGAACCACCTGGGATTTCGGCCAGGTGAATCGTGTCAGCAGCAACGCATCGGGTACGATCCGAACGGATCAGAGTTTCGTGACGCGACAGGAGCTGATCAAGTTCCGGAACAGCGTGCAGATAGCTGCCCCAGATACTCTTCAGTATCTGGGGACCTTTTCGCGCGAAGCGAACATAGCGACGTGGCCAAAGATGCAGGGTTCAACTCTCACCTTCCCCGTGCGCTTTTACATGAACAAATTCAGCAATATCGCCGCGAACGCGGCCGCTTTCGGACTGCAGAACGTCGGCGGCCAGTGGCAGTACTGGGGCGCGGGCGGAACCGCCATCGCGAGCGCCATTCCCGCATTGACTAACCCCGCAACGGCCGACTTCTTTCAGTGGCTCAATTATTCATTGCACGGCAGCAGCACGGATCCGAACAAGTGGGACACCACCAAGACGGATCCGAACAACATCGCGACGACTCTGGCGGTCGGCGCCGCTCTGATCGATCAATATGATGCCGACTCGACTACGTTTCGGATCGATTACGCCAATGGAACCGTTTACGGAATGGAGGTCAACGACCCGGCCCGACCGGCCAGTGCGCCGACTCCGCCGCCGGGCTATTACACTCTCCAGCGCCCTTTCCGCAACGTCGGCGAATTTGGTTACGTCTATAAACAAGGGTCGAATCGTTCAGATCAGACCCTGGATTTGTCCACCGCGGCCAGTCTCGATGCCGGCGTTCTCGATTTTTCCACCTACAACAGCGCCAGCCCGCGCTCGGGAATCGTGAATCTCAACACGCGCCAGGCGCCGGTGCTCACAGCCATCCTGCAACGAGCACTTACGAATCAGGCGTCCTCGGCTTACCTTGGTCAAACGGATCCGGTAAGTGATCCCAGCCGAAGTGCAAGAAATGCCGCGAACACCATTGTGAACACGACGGAAAATCCCTCCGGTAGTTCACCCACCGCCGCCCTGAGCCGCGCTGATGCCGCTCGCTTGGCGAGCGGCATCACCAGCTTACCATTTGGAAGTGGCGCGGCCGACGAGACAACAGAAACAATCGCACGCGCGCTTGCTGAAGTTGGCCAAACGCGCACATGGGGACTGCTGATCGACCTTGTCGCGCAAACCGGGCACTATCCCCCCAGCGCGACAGACCTAAAGAGTTTTGTTGTCGACGGGGAGAAACGTTATTGGCTGCATGTGGCGATTGATCGTTTCGATGGGACGATCCTCGGTCAGCAGCTCGAAGAAGTGCTCGAATGATTTTCGCAAGCTTCAGAAAAATGAACAAAAAAGATACTGAACAACCTCCTCGTCCCGGCGCGGAATTATGGCGTCGGATATCATCACACGTCCGGGCTGCCGCCATGACGGTGCTCGTGCTTGGGCTTTTCGTTTTTGTTTCCTCATTAAAGGCAGTCAAGCCGTCGCCAACGCCCACAGCAGCGCCAACGCCGACCCCCTCGCCAGCCCCCACTCCGACACCTACACCGGCGCCAACACCCACGCCCACGCCTGGGACACCTACACCGACACCCGGAACACCGACACCCACGCCTGGACCAACCGCCACGCCCGCGACCTTCAAATATCTGACGGTGGCTTATACTTGGACGCCTGCTGCTGCCGGTTCTTATCTTGGCACTGTTACCGAATTTCTCGGGACGAAGGTTTGGGGTCAGGTGACTCAGCCGGCCTTATCTGCCAACCCGCCGCTCTACTTCGGGAACAACAAACCAGCGTACAATTCAGCTGCAATTGACGTGCTTGTCGGCCAAGCGCAGAACGACGGCAAATGGACCGGCGCGTCAGTGGACGTGAAGTGTTACGCCGATTGGAACCCGCAATACGCGTCCGGCACCAGTCCCAAGGTGACCGTCACCTCCTATGACGGTTCGGGCGCCATTCTGGCCGGGCCAACGGCGGCTACGATTACACCGAAAACATGTTACCCAAATGCCGGTTGCAAGAGCCCGTGCGCGTGCATCGGTGTTCCAAGTACCGCTGTCGCCACGATCACGTACAACACTGACGGCACGTTCACGATTCAGTGACGTCTGCGCTGCAGGTCAGAGGTCACAGATCAGACCTTACACGTTGCACGAGTGTTCAGAAGAGGCATTCGCCTTCTTTGCGATCTTTTGTTTGAGAGTAACGCGCTAATATTGGCCGGAGTGCGATGAGCTGGTGCTGGTGGAGCGGCGTTTTCGCCGCCGTTATCGGTTCAGCGTTATCAGCTCCGGGGACTCACAACCCGTGAACGGTTCCCAGCCGGCCATGCTGCGCCGCGGAGCGAAACCTTTCGGCGTAGCCGCGGCGAAGGCTGGTGATCAGTGAT